>Ga0180432_10000306_pt1 | contig 78443 bp, 83 predicted proteins | sample SS_ome_10_FD_132414 | JGI IMG/M metagenome (GOLD analysis project Ga0180432, IMG submission 132414) | Hypersaline lake sediment archaeal communities from the Salton Sea, California, USA - SS_1_MS_2 metaG | ecosystem: Environmental > Aquatic > Non-marine Saline and Alkaline > Hypersaline >...
ACAATACCAAATCAAAGAAAAAGAGTATTCTGTGCAGACCCAAGGATAAACTAATAATCTCTTGGTATACTTAGTCAAAGACAAAAATTGTAAACCGACTCAAAGGAAATGTATGAAATTACAAATATCGTTTGATGTCACCGATCTTGAATTCGCACTATCAACAGCAAAACAAGTTGAAAACTTTTGTGACACAATTGAAATAGGAGCAGTACTTATTCATAAATATGGCATTCAAGCAATTGAACAGTTCCAAAAAGAACTCCCAGAAAAAACAATACTTGCAGATACAAAAATTCTCGATCGTGGAAAAATGATAGCCGGCGTTTTTGCACAAGCAAAAGTAAACTGGATAACCGTTATGGCAGGAGCCGGAAATAATGTCATTCACTCTGTTTGCACAACTGCGCATGATTCTGGGGTAAAAGTGATGTTGGATCTTTTGGATGCAGAATCTCCGGGGCAATCTGCACTCGAAGCAAAAAATCTCGGCATAGACTCTATTATTTTTCACAGCCCCCACGACGAACAGGATGAAATGCTTTTCTTGGATGATTGGGAAATTGTAAGTGGAAACACCGACCTGCCTATATTTATATCCGCAAAAATTAAACGAGAAAATGTAGAAAAAATCATTAGCCTAAAACCAGAAGGTCTCGTTATTGGCACAAGCATTGTAACATCAGAAAACCCTGCTCAAGAAGCACAGTTTTTCTACAATCTTTTAAACAAATAAATCGGTCAAAATGAAGCTCTTGATCTTTTTTATTTTGCAAACTGATCTTTATAAAGACCTTTGATTTCTTTGACCGATGTTGCTTGCTCTGGAGATTTATCAGGACGATATCCCATAAAACGAGGAAACCGCAATGCCAACCCGGATGTTTTATCTGTTTTTCCAGCTGTGTGTAACGGGGATACTGTTATCTCATCGGCCCTAATGAGACAAACGATTTCTGGAGCTATCCATAAATCTGGATACAACTCTTTTGGACAAATAACATTTGATGGCTTTTTACTTACTTTGAAAGAATCACACTTTTTTTTCAACTCTTTCCACTGAACATCCGACAAGCCAGTCCCAATTTTTGCTATTGTCTGGAAAGAATCTATTTTCTTATTATAAACACCAACCAAGAAGGCCCCTATCCCAAAACGAGCACGCTTACCTCTTCCTGCATAATACCCAAGAATAACACAATCAATAGTATCTTCTAAATGTCCCTCTTCCTGCCTCTTCAGCTTTATCCAGTTAAAATTTCGCTTGCCGGGTTGATAAATCGAATCCTCTCGCTTGACCACCAAACCTTCAAGACCGGCCGCAATATTTTCGTTAAAGTAATCTTCTAGTTCTTGTGCTGTTTTTATTTTTTTTTCATCAATAACTTGGACCGTATCTTTATCTGTTTTTTTAAAAAGAGAAAGAAGTTTTTTCCGACGTTGTAAATGTGTCTTGCTCAAATACTCATGGCCATCAAGATAAAGTAAATCAAAAAGAAAAACCCGCAAAGGCATTTGCTCTATCGCTTTTTCAATGCCATGCTTGCGTTTACGTTTTACTGTCTCCTGAAACGGCAAAAAACTTCCAGTATTTTGGTCATATACTATTGCTTCTCCCTCACAAATCAACTCTTTAACATTAAGTTTCGAAACAGCTTTGGCAAGATCTGGAAACATATAAGTCATATCAACTAAATTTCTAGAAAAAAACGCAATTTTTGGTTTTTGATGTGTTTTGTTCACATGAATCTGCAAGCGAAAACCATCTAACTTCGGCTGGGCAACACAGTCGCCAATTTTTTTTATAATCGCCTTAGCCGTTGGTAATCTTTCCGCTGCTGCAGGACGAATTGGAATGCCAACCTGAACCTTCATCTTTGAAATTGCTTTTATACCATCTTTTTTAAGCGTTTTTGCAATAAAGCCAATGTCTGCACAAACGTTGTATGCATTTTCAATGATTTTTCTCAGAGATTTATCGCCAACCTCCATCCAAGAAAGTGCGTCAATAATAGTCATATCAGAAAAACCAAGACGTAACTTTCCAACAACAATTCTTGCAACAAATTTAGCGGATAAAGGATCAAGTTTTAGAAAAAGTTTTTCTAGAGCATGAGCTTTTGACTCCTGAGAACCTACTCCTTTCATTTTTTCTATCGTCTTAAGTTCTTTGTACACCTGCATTACGGTTAACTGTTCTTTCGCTTTCCAACCACCTTCTTCTAAAACAGAACCGACATCACCGTACTTTTTTACTTTTTGTTTAACAGATTTTTCTGAAAGTTTGGTTAAATGAGCAACAACAGCAATGAGATTTTTTTCTGCCATTTGAAACTGCGTACCAATGTACGGAGAATGTAACTGTCCAAGCGAAAGATAACTGATAATACTTGCTTCTGACGGTGTCGCAGATTTGAAAAGATCTGCCAGGAGTTTCGTAATTTTCAGACGACCACTCACCTGCTCTATTTGGTCAAATACCTGTGCTACGGTAAGAAATTTCACACGTTCCTCATCATTATTACTTTTACTTTTACCAAAGGAACCTCTTTTTTTTGTAGACATACCCCAATCAAAACACAACTGCTTGTCCACAATCACACCCCCTACAAGTTCTGTTTTTTCACTACATCCGATAAAGCAAAAAAGAAAAAAAAGAAAAAGGGAAACACGTGACCTCATTCCTACTCATGCTCCAGGAAAATCTTCTCGATCCCATCTCCGGTCATCTACATTTGAAGAACTTCCTGCATCTGATTCAGACAACCCAAACGGCCCAAATTTTTTTCTAAACTGATCGTAATACGTTTTCGCAGACAAAACGCAAAGGATCAAAACAAGACCAAGAAGAACTGTTTCGATAACATTCCACTTATTTGTAATACCCACAGACTGGTATGGATTCAAAATGACAAAGGTTAAAAACACCATCTGAACTGTAGTTTTTAACTTACCCCAAAAAGAAACAGGAATCGAAAAACCATTCTCACGAGCAAGCGCACGCACACCCATCACAAAAAAATCACGACCAATCAAAATGATAACCCAGTAAAAAAAAATCTTATTGGCTGCAAGCAACGCAATAAGACTTGAATACGACAAAAACTTGTCCGCTATCGGATCCAACTGTTTTCCAAGACGAGATTCCTGATTGAATCGACGAGCAATGAAACCATCAAAAAAATCGGTCAAACTTAAAAGTGCAAATAAAATCGCCAAAAACAAATTGACAACAAAACTATTGTAAGGAAGAAGATACACAAGAAGTACAGGGAGCATTAAAGGGGAAACGATAAGCCTAGTAGCCGTTAAAACATTCGGAACAGTGAAAATCTTCATGAAAAAACCTCGTTTAGAAACCCCTAGTCTACTCTGCACTCACAAGCCGTTTGTTCTGGTAGCGGCGCAGGGACTTGAACCCCGGACCTACGGATTATGATTCCGTCGCTCTAACCACCTGAGCTACGCCGCCACAAACTTTAGTGTACCTAAATTCTTAACTTTTTCACTTTAAAGTTATTCAAAACGAAGTTAAAGATAGATCTCAGGAAAAACAAACCTGTAACAAGCGTTGAAACAATACCCAGCATCATTGTTACAGCAAAACCTTGTAACGGCCCAGTTCCAAACTTGTACAAAACGATACCGACTATAAAGGTTGTAATATTTGCATCAAGAATAACCGTCATTGCATTTGAAAATCCTGTATTAACAGCATTTTTTATCGTAAGTCCGGCAGACAACCCATCTTTAATTCTTTCATAAATGAGAATTGAAGCATCGATTGCCATTCCTATCGTCAAAACCATTCCAGCGATGCCAGGCAAGGTAAGTATCGCGCCCACAGCGTGAAGCCCAAATAAAACAAGACTCAAATTGAACATTAATGCAATAAACGCAAACAACCCTGAAAGACTGTAATAGAAAAGACTAAACAACAACAAAAGACCGAGGCCAACAAAACAAGAAATCAACCCCTGCTTAATTGACGCAGCACCAAGCGTTGGTCCAATCTGCTGCTGCCCCTCAATCGTTACTGGCGCAATCAACGCCCCCGATCGAAGCAACATAGCAAGCTCTTTTGAATCCTCAGAGCTAAACCCACCAGAAATAATACCATCGGTTCTGATCGCAGCTTCGATTTTTGCAGCCATGATAACTTCATCATCCAAAACAACTGCCAATGAACGCCCGAAGTTACGACTGGTCAATTCATAGAATTTTTCTCCTCCAGCGGGGGAAAGTCTAAACTCAACAACGTGTTGCATCCCGATGTTGCCCCCAACTTTTGAACGTGCGTTTACAAGCTCTTTACCTGTAATTTCCGAGAACTTTGGTACAAGATAATGCCTGCGAGATCCATCCTCGTCTGGCTTTCCTGGAAGAATCTCCATGTCATCGGGAATTTCGCCATCATATTCATACATGATGTCTTCTTTTGATCTTCCCGAACGTTCAACAAGTTTAAATTCAAGGACAGCACGCTTGCCGATCATTGTTCGCGCTTTCATAGGATCAGCAACACCAGGCAACTCGATGATAATATTTTTTTCACCCTCAGTCGCAATTGTGATCTCTGCAGCACTCATCAATCTGCCTAAACGAGTCCTGAAAACTTCTATGTTTGTATCAACAGCATTCGACTTAATCTTTTTTTCTCGCGCTTCGGTGAATTTAATAAACACCTGCTTGTCCTGCGTAGAGATTTTCATATCGCGAATACCCTTCAAATGAACGGCCGCGGAACTAGCTGCACTCAAATTCTCAAACGCTAAAACAATTTTTTCACCCTCAACCTTCTTCATTTTTGGAAGCGCCAAACCCTTTTGTTTTAATTTTCCAGGAATCCCCTGCAAAACAGCCATCAACTCCGACTCAACAGCTTTGTCAGTTTGAACTTCAAGAGTTAAATAACTCCCTCCAATCAAATCAATTCCAAATTTCAATTTTTTTCTAAGCGGCAATACAAAATAAAGGCAGGCTCCACCTAGAGCCAACCAAAAAAAGAAACCCGAAAATAAAAACCGACGCGCGGAACTATTCATGAAAGAAACTCCCTTTCCACACCTTGCCAAAAATTTTTTGCCTTCTCTTCAATACTTCCGACGTCCCTCTCCCCATGAAAATCATAGTCCTATTAAAAAAACGGCCCCTACCAGGCCGCATCAGGCTTAGACTTTTTGAAACATAATCTGGTGCCGAGGAGGGGACTCGAACCCCTACAGGATTTCTCCTACAGCCCCCTTAAAGCTGCGTGTCTACCAATTTCACCACCTCGGCCCGCTATCATATTTCGCATAGCCACAAGCTTTTACGCATGTCAAACTCAATCAAAATGTAACACACTTACATCTGTTTATCAACCTTGACAGAGCAGTTTTTGCAACATTTTTGCAATAAAAAGTACCCTGCGCTGAACAGATCGATTTTACCTTTCCAAAAGGCAAGTATTCAACTCAACAATCTATGGACTAGCCACTGGCGCTGTAGGAGAAGTTGGTTTAGGCGAAATCTCTTTTGCCTGTGGCGGTTCTTCTGTATCATTTTTCACTTGTTTTTTTTGCGCAGACAATGGCGCAACTGCTTTGTCTCCTGACGACGAAACAACCTTTTTCTCTTTTGAAATTACAACTTTTTCTCCAGGCACTTCTTTTTTTTCTTCTGATAATGCCTCTTCTTTCTTTGGCTTTTTCCACCATGAGGATATCCAATTCCAAATCGAATTGAATGTTGACTTAACACTTGAAATAACACGACCAAACCATCCTGGTGATTTTTGAGTGTCTTTTTCCAACTCTTTTTGAAGGGCCAAACGTTTTTTCTGCTTCTCTTCTTTCTGTTTCTCCGTATCACCTCCCTGAAGTTTCTTGAATTGCTCTTTAAATCCAAGCCCTTCTTTCTCTAGTACATCCATCGATGCTTTTATTCGAGCTGTTTGTTGCTGTGCATTTTGAATAATTTTATTGAAGTGTTTGGAAAAAGTACCGTTTATATATTTACCGATATCTTTAATACTTTGCCACGAAGCGTCCATCTTGTAATAAAGCTCTCGCGCTTTGTCGTGATCCAAGATTTTTCCGATTTTTTTAAAAAGCGCTTGTGCAGTTTTTTTGTATTTTCGTGCAAGATTAATTTGCTCAACAAGCTGTGTCAGGGCATCATCAATTGAATTGTCAAGCTCTCGCACCGCAACAACCTGTTTTTCAATTTTCACTAAATCTTCTTTTTTATCCTCAAGCTTTTTAAGAAACTCCCGCTCCTTACGACTCAATGATTCCTGCTTTTCACGCTTTTCTTTTAACTCGTTTATTAAATATGATGAAACTTCTTCAAGTTGTCCCTGATCAAGACCAATTTCAACATAAAATGGATCAAAAGTTTTTGAATCTGCCGTGTCTCGTTTTTTAAAAAAGACCATCCTCGATTCCATTATCTTGTCTACTTCGGCCTCTATTTTTTCCATTCTAGTCTCTGCCCGTTCCCACCACATTCTCTTAACAAGCCAATTCCCACCTGGATCGTCAACTTCTAAAGTATCGATACCTTTAAACTCCGAAGGAACAGGAGCAGATTTATCTTCAGCTATTTTTTCAGCCTCTTCCTTTGGCTTTGGCCCCTTTTTCACCGGTGGAGCTGGCGGAGCCGCCTCCTGCTGTGGCGCCTCAGCAGGCAATACAACAGCTCCTTTTTTGGGTTCGGCAGGAACCCCCACTGCTGGAGCTGTTTGATCTGTTGGAAAAGCTCCAAAACCTGATGTATCTGTATCACTCGTCACACCCCCCAAATCAAATCCTGACGGAGTTGTTCCTACTGCGCCTGGCATCGTTTGTTGTGTCATGCCAGGCATTGCAGCTGGCTGATACGTCATGTCTGCCGGCATACCTTGGCCCCCCGGAGCGGCGGGTGCCGTTGGCGCCGCTGGTGACCCGGTAAATCCAGATGGCATAGTGGGTGTTGCTGGTGATCCTGATGTTGCTGGCATTTCGAAACTGCCCGGCAATGTTGAACCTTCAGGAGTCTGCATATTTTCAAATGCAAAGTCACTCTCTCCGCCCAATTGATCTGCTGCAGAAAACAAAGAAGCCTTACTAAAAACAAGTACTAAACAAAACACTGAAAAAATCCTAGGTACCATTTTATTCGGCTCCCTTTTTAACAACTAACTTATTCACCAATTTTATGCTGTCACAATGTTCGAGAAAGGTCTCGCAACTCTTCTATCAAACTTTTTGACAACTGCTCTGCTTCCCAGGAAGTGTAGCTCCAACCAACACCACTCTCGACACGAGTTAAAACAGAACGGTCACTTTTAATATCAACAATATCGATTCTCACAACAGCCATCAATGGATGCACAGAAGATGGAGCTTTAACGACGCCTGCTCTTCCCAAAACACTGTAAGCAACATTTCCTTCGTCCATGAAGCACATCATCACTTTCTTCTGCCATACCATGTTGTGATAACCTGTATGGTCCTTGTGTATGGAGATCAGAATGCTTTCTTGCCCTTTTGGATAAACACATTGAATCGGCGTCGTGTGCGGCAAACCCTTTTCAGAAAACGTTGCTAAAACACCTACTGTTTTTCCACTTTTCAATACCGCAATTAAATCCTCCGGCAACTTCACACCAACATGTTTGGCCATAAAAATTTCACCTCAAGATAAAAAAATATAAATTATCCCTAACAATAAAACAAAACAAAGTTTTCTATACTGATAACTTCGCAACAACTTCGTTTTGCACTACTAATCCTTTTGGGGTCAATACCAATCGACCAGAATTCTCCTGAATATAATCATTATGTCTTAACCACCTAACATTATCTTTAAATCTACCCCTCTCCTGAGGAGAAAGCATTTCAATCAGCTCATCAACTGAAACCCCAGACCTCCTTCGTAGCCCCAACATAACCTTTTCTAAATGAATCTGCTCCCCAGTTAACTTTTCAGAAAATTCCATGCAACTCTCTTTTATCTCAGCTTTTTCTAAATAGGTCATTAGTCTTTTATAATTTTGAAATCTTGATGCACCATCAAAAGAACATGCCCCTAGCCCAAAACCTCTGTATGGCCTTCGCTCCCAACAAACAATATTATGCCGGCACTGATACCCTGGCCGAGCAAAATTCGAAGTTTCATAATGCTCAAAGCCATATCTTTTCAAAAAATCAACCGACCAATGATACAACCGAACAAGCGAATCATCGACCGGCAACATAACCTTCTGCTGCTGAATATCAAAGAAAAGCCGCGTATTCTCATGAATCGTCAAAAAGTATATCGATACGTGTTTCAGCGGCCACGAGACAACTTCCTTCAGCAGCTCCTTCCATTCAGAGGTTCCCACACCAGGCAAACCCAAAATCAAATCAACTGAAATGTTGTCAAATGTGCGAACAGCATTGTGAAGCAATCCCCGAACATCTTGAGCCGATTGAAGTCGATTTAGACTTTTCAGAACAAGATTGTTCAAACTCTGAACCCCAATACTCAAGCGATTGATTCCCAAGGCTTTCCATTCTTCCAGTTGATGCTCCTGCACCGTACCAGGATTCACCTCTATAGTCACCTCTGTATCATCATCAATGTCAAACGTACCTTTAAGTTTATCAAACATGTCAAGTAACAGATCATCCGGATAAGTGCTTGGAGTCCCCCCTCCCAAAAAAAGAGTCTCCAATAATATCTTTCCGTGCAATCTTTGACCAAAAAATGCAATCTCTTTTACCAATGCATCATGGTACCGCTTCATAAAATGATCATGTGACGCTAAGGCAACAAACGGACAAAAATGACATCTGTACGGACAAAAGGGCCAGTGAATGTATACCGACGTTGTTTTTACTTTGTGACTATAAAACATAGTGCCCCTCCCCCGAGGCGATTAATCAATTTTTTTTCGTTGATGGAGTTGTATTCTTTATAAACTCTATACTTGCTTGCAAATCACGTTCCATACGATCCTGAGCTACTGCTTCTTTCGCAAACTTGATAACCTCACTCCCCTCGAAAATAACACTTAAATCTTGTACAAACTTTGAAGCTAAACCAGCACCTTCTAAATAAAGCAACAACTCTTCATCCGTTTTACCATAAACATCGAAACCATAACGCTCACTTAAATACCGCTTGAAAACCCATGTTAACTTAAAGTAAAACGTTCCCCCCAACACTGAGCCAGCAACCCGCTCTTTCTCTATTTTTTCAAGCTCGTTTAAAGCAGTTTTCCACGGTTCTTTACACCCTTTTTTAGAAAGTCTATATTTCTTGGCGCCATACCACAACAACACTGAAAAAAGCACAACACATAGCCCCAGCACAACAACATAAAATTCTGTTGTCTGCCAAAAAGGAACATGGCATGTCCCGTAAATTGGATATAGACCACTTTTGCTCACAAACCACCTCATAATTAACTACTCAATACATCATTCGTCGTCGAAAAAAACGAACAATGTCACCTATAAAGGGCTGTCCCAGATAAATTTCAATATAATCGATACCACACTTTTTAAATAACGTGGACTGATCCAAAAAACGCTGCCTAAGAAAAGATGAAACAGACAAACTTTTACGATCCCTCGTGTCTACAATAAACCGTTGCCCAGTTTCCATATCGTTGACCTCTAAAAATCCAACATTGGGGAACTGTCGCTCATTTTGGTCCAAACATCTTATAGCAATAAGATCAAATTTTTTTGCAACAACCTGCAGCGATCTTTCAAAATCACGATCTATAAAATCAGAAATTAAAAAAACAATAGAATCCTTGGATCGCATAGCTGCAAGCGTTTTTAAAACTGAACAAAGATCTGTTTTCTTCTTTTTTGATTTGTGCTGAAAAAGTCGGCTCATGATGCAATTAATATGTTTACGACCAGAGCTTGGAGGAATAACCAACTCAACTTCATCGGAAAACAAAATAAGAGCGGCATGATCCTTACCATAATCAGCAACTAATGCTAACACTGCCGCAACCTGTGCCATAACATCACACTTGACCGATTCCACTGAAGAAAAGCCACTAGAAGAAGAAACATCTACCACAATAATAACTGTACGATTTCTTTCCTCAATATATTGTTTGACTAGTAGTTTATTTACCTTGGCAGTGCTATTCCAATCGATAAAACGAACATCATCTCCCATTTGATATTCACGAATTTGATCAAACTCAAATCCCGAACCTTTACGAGCAGAACTGTAATCACCAACAAGCAGCCCACTCAACAGACGCTTTGTGTGTATCTCAATCTGCCGCATTTTTTTTATTATTTCTGGCGACAACATAATGACTCCCTACCTAAAACAAACTAAAGCATGCCCCCTTTTTCAGCTCTTCAGGAAACGCTATTGAGCCATCTTCTTGCTGATATGTTTCCATTAAAGCAACAATTAATCGGGGAAGAGCCAAAGAGGAACCGTTGAGTGTGTGAACAAGTTTAGCCTTATCTTCTGGCCTCTGTTTATAACGAATAGAACCACGACGCGCTTGAAAATCCGTACAATTACTGCAAGAGGAAACTTCATAATAAGCTTTTTGCCCTGGCATCCAAACTTCTATATCATATGTTTTTGCCGACGGGAACGAACAATCTTGTGCTGCCAGCAAACTAACTCGATAATGCAAGCCAAGTTTTTGTAAAATTGATTCTGCGCAAGCGATCATTCTATCTAGCTCATCGTATGAATATTGAGGCTCACATAATGTATAAAGCTCAACCTTTTCAAATTGATGAATTCTAATCAGCCCCCTCTCGTGAGCACCATAGCCGCCAGCCTCACGCCTAAAACAACTCGTCCACGCTGTCATGCGAATAGGAAGCTGATCTGCTAATAAAATCCTGTTACGATACACATTGCTCAAATTAACTTCTGCGGTAGGCGTTAAAAAAAGATTATCCTCAGGAACTTCATACACCTGATCTTTAAACTTTGGAAAATTGCTTGCAACCTCAAGCGATTTTTCATTCACAAGGTACGGTGGCAAAACAGGCTCAAAACCGTGTTCAACATTGTTTTTCAACATGAGCATTGTCAATGAATAAATGAGACGTACCGCATCACCTCGATACATTGCAAATCCCGTACCAGTAGAAAGCGCTGCGGCCTCAAAATCAAGCCACCCAAGCCGCTCCCCTAACTCAAGATGATTTTTCACAGAAAAAGAAAAAGATGGCTTTTCTCCAACTTCTTTGGCAACAACATTACTATCTTTGTCACCGTCAGGAACCTCATCATTTATAATGTTGGGGCAACGTAAATATAAATCTTTAAAATCCTTTTCAAGCTCTTGTAGCTTCTTAGTCTTTTCTTTTATATCTGCACCAACTTTTTTTGAACGCTCACGCAATTCCGGCGTTACCCCCGACTGTCCCTGACCTGCAAGTTCGTTTTTTTCTCGACGAAGATTTTCAACATCAAGACGCAAAGCCCTAACCTGGGAATCTAAACTCAAAAGCCTGTCCGTATCAAATGAGGGATCTTTTCTCTTAAGTGATGCCACTGTAATTTCTGGATGATCCCGCAACAAAACCAAATCTATCATGGACAAACCCTTACACACGAAAAAATGAAAATAGATTTTTTCCAGCCAAAAAAGTTAAGAATAAGTATACGACAAAAAGGTATCATTGAAAAGAAAAGGACCGCCTGTAAGCGGCCCTTCACGAGCAAAGTCTATTCTGGGTTAAGTTTTCCGGTTAACTCGCTTTAATCGACTTCACCAATTCCCGCAGGTTTTTACCTGGCTTAAAACGTGGAACATGAATTTCTGGCAAATCAATTCTTTCTTTTGTTGCAGGATTTATTCCCTTGCGTGCAGGGCGGCGAGAAACTACGAAACTACCGAAACCGGTAATAGCAACTTTGCCACCAGATTTTAGTGTACGCTCAACAATGCGAGTGAAAGATTCAAGCACACGAGAAACATCCTTTTTACTAAATGTTGTCTCTTCGCTTAGTGAATTGATCAATTCACTTTTGTTCATGTGAAACTCCTTGCGGAAAGATTAGTAATGGTTAAACACTGCCACTTCATCAAGTACTCTCGCTTATTCTTCCATGCATCAATGATTTATAGTAATTTTATTTATAGTTTTGTCAAATACCAGTAAAATCATTTCTAATCAAGTAGCCTTACAGGAGTTTGCAGTGCTTATAGATACACATTGTCACATAAATATTCTAATCAAACAGCAATTTGATGTTGATTTGGAACAGTTTCAAATCAACTTAGCAAAAAAAATTATACAAGAAGCACATGACGCTGGAGTTGTACATATTATTAACGTCGGAACAAGTGTTATTGAAAGCAGCAACTGCATAAAAATTGCACAGGAATACAAAAACAATTATGCGGTTGTGGGATTACATCCAAACGATTGTACCAACAACTGGCAAAATGATTTGAAAAAAATTGCACAATACGCGGAAAAAAACGCAACCAACAAAATTGTCGGCATAGGAGAATGTGGACTTGATTATCATTACAAGGACTATAATAAACAACGACAAAAAGACGCCTTCAGAGCACAGATTGATCTTGCTCTCACATTAAATCTGCCACTCGTTATTCATACACGCCAAGCAAGTCAAGAAACATTGAAAGTTTTAGATGAATTTAAAAATGAACAACATCTTCGAGGCGTTTTTCACTGTTTTTCTGAAGACCTTTCTTTTGCAGACTATGCCATTAATGAACTAGGTTTTTTTATTGGAATTGGCGGAATAATAACTTATCCAAAAAACAACTCATTACGCTCAATAGTCAAAAAATATGGATTATATAATATTCTTCTAGAAACAGACGCTCCATTTTTACCTCCACAAAACATTCGAGGCAAAAAAAACCATCCTCAACAAATCAAAACAATTGCCCTCTATATCGCTGATCTTTTACAAAAAGATTTTTCACATGTTGCAAACACAACAACACAAAACGCTTTTAAACTTTTTGATCTTTCCAAATTTTCGTCATGCCCCTCATCACAATAATAAAAGGAGCCTGTGTGTACATTCAAATCTTCGCATCTTTCGTTATTTATCTTCTTGTCCTTGTCATTATAGGATTTGTTGCCTCAATAAAAAGCAAATCTTCTGACTTCGCCCTAGGAGGAAGAGAAACAAACTATTGGGTTTCTGCAATCGCACTGCAGGCAAGCGACACAAGTCACTGGCTGTTTTTAGCTTTTCCTGGTGCGGTATTTTCACGAGGAATTATTGAAATATTTGTTCCGTTTGTCCTTGTACTTTGTATGTTTCTCAACTGGAACTTCATTGCTCCTCGTCTTCGTCGACGTACTGAAAAATATAAAGTTGTCACACTCTTTTCTTTTTTTGAAAAACAGCTTTCCGACTCATCAGGAGCACTTCGAATTATAAGCGCTATCGTTGCGCTCGCCTATTTTTCATTTTTCATCGCATCCGGCTTTGTTGCTGCTGGCAACCTTTTTGAATTTTCATTTAACTTTCAATACCATACGGGAGTTATCATCGGAGTCATTGCAGCTATACTTTACGTACTTATTGGCGGATACCACTCAGTCGCTTGGTGCAACTTTTTTCAGGGAATGTTCTTACTTCTTGTTCTGATCTTTATTCCAACATACGCTTATTTTATTGTTGGAGGATGTAAGAGCATAGCTCATGCCGCTAACCTGCGAAGTCTCTCTCTTTTTTCATTTCCCTCGTTGAAACATTTTGCCGACGCACTTCTTGTTGCCGTGGGCTGGGGAATCGGTTATTTTGGCCAACCTCACCTGTTTAACTTTTTTATGGCAATTAAAGATCCGAAAAATATCAAGTACGCAAAATATTTGGGAGGAGCCTGGCAACTTCTTGCACTTTTATCTTCTTTCTTTCTTGGCATAGTTGGCGTTGCTTATTTTTCAGGCGGCATAACAAATCCAGAAACAATATTTATCTCTATCACCACAGATCTGTTTCCACCCCTTTTTGCAGGATTTATGCTATGCGCATTACTCGCAGCGACCTTGACAACCCTCAACAGTCAAATATTGGCCTCAAGCTCAATTTTGGCGCAAGATTTGTACAGAAAAGTTTTCATTAAAAATGGAACACCCCGAATAATGTTCTGGGCATCCAGATGCGCGGTTGGAGTAGTTGCGCTTATTGCAGCTGTAATCGCACTCAAAAATAATTACTCTATCTATAATTTAGTTGCTTATGCCTGGTCCGGAATTGGTAGCTCTTTTGCACCTTTAACCATCGCATCACTTTATTGGAAAAAAACAACTCGATATGGCGCACTCGCCTCAGTTGTAACAGGGGCAACCACCGTCGCTCTTTGGCCATTCTTTTCAATTGAACTTTTCCCAATGATTCCAGGATTTATCGCAAGTTCTACAGCTTTAGTAATTATTTCACTTTTTACCCAACCGTTACCACCGAAACTTAAAAGTTCTCCTGATTCCAAAATCGAGAATAAGGTGTGAAACAGCTCCAACAACAAAAAAAAGCGCTGTAAAAAAAACATCATGAAACCATGATGGCCAATACCATGCACAAACAGCAACAATACCAAATGGCGGAAGCATGATAAACCACAATCGATGAAAGACACCGCGGTGATTAACAACAAGTGGCACAAAGGCCAAAAAAGAAAACAAAACAAAAAGGGAAAATCTTTTTATAATCAATAAAAAAACAAGAAATGGTATTGTTAAACGATAAAACCATTTCTGCCCTTTACTGTTGGTATCAACATCCGGAAACAACGAACCTGCTAAAGCAAAACCAAAACAAAGCGCGGCCAAAACCGGTGACAAATACGAACGTAAAAGATAAAGCATCGGGGCAGCAACAACAACACCTCCCGCTAAATGCCCCTTATAACCAGGCATATAATCTCTCCCTAAAAAAAAACTATGACAGTCACCCAATCATCGAGTATCATACCTCAAGATTACAACGATATTATAAAAAAAGGATATACAATGAAAACCAGAATACTTTTGCCACTTTGCTTTCTTTTCATCACAAATGGATCTGCAACTTTAGCAATGTTGAAAAAAAAACCGACAAATTGGACTGTCCGTTGCCAAAAAAAAGACAACTCTCTTCTTGCCTCGTTTAAACAAAGAAGAAACACTTTTTCAATTATATATGATATAGACGAAGACTTTTTCACAGTAAAAACCAAAAAACCATCTTCCAATATGCGAGAATACACTACAATATTGCTCAAAAGCCTTATGTTCTTCAACTGCATTGAAACTAAAAAAACCAATATTCTATACTTCCCTCAAACCAAATCTTTTGGCTACGATAGGTTCTTTTCCCTTCAAACAAAAAAGAACAAAATCGGCAAACTCCTCAAAAAACATCTTAATCAACATGTAAAATCACTAGGGGTCCTCAATAAAAAAAAGAAATAGAACATTCAAGCTAGTCGAACAAACGTGACGCCTGGGTAGTAAAACTCAAGAATTTTTTTGTAATCCCATTCATCACGAACCATTTCTCGTGCTCCCCACTGACACAACCCCATATGATGACCGTATCCTCGACCCCGCAGTAAAATATTCTTCCCATTTTTTCGTATAAAAAAACAAAAACTTTTTACCGCATCTAGCAGAGAATATAGTTCTTTTCCTGTCAATGAAAAGTGTTGCTTTCGACCTATAACCTCAACCTCTTGAATAAGCCCTGCATCATCCCTACTGATAACTTTTATTCCTCGTAGTTTTTTCAACTTTGGGAATTTTTTTCGCAATAGTTTGGTCCACTCCTGCAAGCTGTATTCCATTTTCCAGTGATACAGCTTACAACGCTTGCAGTGTTTACACGGATAGTTACGTGCCAAATAGGGAGCCTTATCAAAATCAACACCCTTAACCTTGCTAGGAACTATTCCACCACAACAGGAATCAAACATTGCAACGATTGGTTCATCATTGTATTCAAGGAACACCTTTTCTGTCTCATCAACGGCTTGCTGCAGTATCTTTGAATTGCGAATCATAAAGTTGTGACCATTGTATGTTTGATGGATTCTTGTATTTTTAATATGAAAATTTTTTTTATTCCTTCGAGCTTGCAAAACCTTAGAAATAACGTAGCTTCGGGTAACAATAGCAAAGACTTTGTTCACCTCCAGCGGCCACCCAGGCCACGACTCTGACCTTAAAACTGCAAAAACATAATTTTCTAGCTCAACACAGTTGATAAGTTGCGCCCCCCCTTGATGAGCAACTACCAAAAATGAACCTCTATAATCATTCTTTCCAAATCTCAGGAAATCCGCTTTCGGTTGAATAAAAAACTGTTTTTTTAAAAAACGCTTTCCATTTAAATAAAAAAAACCGTCGCGCAATGTGATACGAATCGTGTCAGCTGTGCATCCTATCTTCTTTTCGGGTGAACACAAACCGGACAAAATAAATCCATCTTTACAAGCGATTATCCAATTAAGTCCCTCTGGCCTTTTTTGCTCGTCAAGCAAAACTCGAACACAAAATGGTTGGGCTTCTTTTCTGGCATTTTCTTTTGCACCCAGAAACCAAGCAGTAAAAACTGTACATAAAAAAAAGATGATCTGTATAAAATTAGATCGGAATTTCTCTGTCTTGTAAAAGATCCAAAAATTGTTGGGGCAATTTTCTCTTTTTGTCGATTCCATTGTTTGCAAGCGCATCTGCTTCCTTATTTTCCTCTCTTAAAACATGCACAACATTATAAGGCACAGCGTTCAATAATTCTCGCGCCAAACTGTGCAATGGTTTAAGCTCAGCCTTTCTTACTTTGTATTCACCTTTGAGTTGCCTAACAAGCAGTTGAGAATCGGAAATAATAAGAACTAAATCTCCTGGGCACAGATGCTTCTTTAAATAAAAAACACCAAGCAAAAGAGCAAAATATTCTGCTTGATTGTTTGTCTTTTTTCCAATAAAAAATCCACGCTGTTCAACAGGCTTGTCATCCTTCAACAAAAACAACCCAGCTCCGGCAGGTCCGGGATTGTTTCGCGCTGCACCATCAACAAAAAGTTTCCAGTAGTGCTGAACATCCGTTTCGCAACCTTTCAATTCTTCAAATGCATCATTAAAAATGGAAAGCTGTTTCATAAAAATTCGCTACTCAGATGAACCGACATACAAAAAACGATAACAACCCTTACATTGCAACATCTTATTACGCTTTAATTCCAACAGATCCTGCGGGGGAAGATTATAAAAACAGGCTGTGCAGTTTCCATCGATGACAGGAACAACCGGATTAGAGACACGTGAACGCATCAACACATATTTTTCTAGCCACTCTTCTGGAATACTTTTCACCTTAAGCTCACGTTCAGCCTTCCTTCGCTTCAAATCCTCCAGCAAAGCTCCTTGCTTACCCTGTTTTTGCTCGATTTCAGAGTTTATTTCTTTTATTTTTGTTTCACATTCAGATTTCTGAACATCATGCTCATTTTTTGCTGATTCAAACTTGTTCCAAGCAATTAAAAGCGTCTCCTCATAATCATGCTGCTTTTTCTTGAGGGCCTCTATCTCTTTTTGAACAGACCGATACTCTTTTTGATTTTTCACCCCCTCAAGACGAAGCTTTTCTTCCCGCTCTCGTCCTTCAAGTTCCTTCATCTCAAGTTCAGCCTTGCTTACCTCTTTTTTAGCATCCTGCATCCTCTTTTTTGCAATATCAAATTGAGCCAAAAAATCTGCCTGACTTTGTTTAAGATTTTGAACGTCTTTTTTTTCCTGTTCAATCTCATCCTCAAGCGTATAGGTAACTTGGTCAAAACTAATGAGATCAATAAACGACTGAAGTGGATACTCGCTCATCAGAAACCTTTCAATTGACTTGAGTAAGCTTGCACTACCTATCTGGAACAAAGATGGTGGGCCCACCAGGACTTGAACCTGGGACCTCTCGGTTATGAGCCGATTGCTCTGACCAACTGAGCTATGGGCCCCCACACCTTATCAAAAAGAGAAGCGGGATCTACACCCTGACCACATTTTAGATGAAATCACTGCTTATGTGAAGCAACAATTGTAAAACTCAGCGATCACTAACTAAATTGTTGAAAGCAAAAAGTCTTTCATTCGAACGCTATAAGCCCACTCATTGTCATACCAGCCGAACAGCTTGCCAATATTCGCACGAACATCCGTGAGGGGCAAATCAACAATAACAGAATGGGAATCTCGGTTGAAATCACTAGAAACTAAGGGCTCTTCGCACACGCCAACAATTCCCTTGAGCGAACCTGCTGCTGCATCTTTGAATGCTGAGCAAATCGCATCAACAGATAATTCTTTCTTTGATGTAAAAACAAGATCGATAAGTGACACCTTTGCAACTGGTACACGAATAGCGGTACCACCAATACGTCCATCCAGTTCTGGCATAACTTTTCCAAGCAATTTTGTTGCGCCTGTTGTTGTCGGAATGATATTCAACGCGGCGGCACGAGAACGACGCATATCTTTCCGCTCAACATCAATAAGTGCCTGCGCATTTGTGTAAGCATGTATGGTCGTCATAAAACCATGCTCTACTCCAAATAATTCGTGGACCACTTTTAACATCGGCATCAAGGCATTTGTCGTACAACTACCAAGCGACACAATTGTGTGCTTATCTTTCTCATATTTATCATCATTCACACCAGGAATAATGGTCACATCCTCACCCTGAGCAGGAGCCGAAATAAGTACATGCTTTGCTCCAGCAGCCAGGTGTTTTTTCGCGTCTTCTTGTTTAGTAAACTTCCCAGAAGACTCTACAACCCAATCGACATCAAGCTTGCCCCAATCAACAGATGCAGGATTCATTTCTGCAAAAATAGAAATATTGTGGCCATCAATATGTAATTTTCCATCACTCATTTTGACAGAACCAGGATATATTCCCATTAATGTATCGTACTTGAACATGTGGGCAACTTTAGTCAAATCCGCTGGTCCAACATTGATAGCTACAACATGTATTTCTTTAGACGCAACTGGATCTTGAAAAACTGCACGCAAAAAATTTCTTCCTATTCTTCCAAAACCATTTATTGCAATTCGCAACATAATCAAACCCCTTACTGTGTTACTCGCTGTGCCAACTTCTTACTTTTTCCAACAAATTCTTTTGCTGTTCCCGAGAAAGCATAGGAACTTCCATTATAAGAGGAATATCTTTAATTTTAGGATCAAAAATGAAGGATTTAAGCGCCTGATCTCCTATGCTACCATCTCCAACGCTATAGTGCTGATCGATCATTGAACCCAACGACTCTTTCGTATCATTCAAATGAATAAGTTCAACATTTTCCCAACCCATAATATCATCAACCAGCTGTATAAATTGTTCGCGACCTTCCTGATGCGCAATGTCATATCCAAACAAATAGGCATGTGCAACATCGATACAAAATTTCAATTTTTCTGGCTTGTCGATTTTCTTGAGCAGCATTCGAAAATCTCTTAAATCATTTCCAACCGCTTTACCACCATGCGCAACATTTTCCAAAACAACTTTCAGACCATGATCTGCGGACAATAATCGGTTGACCGAAAGTGCAAGTGCGTCAATCCCATCTTTTTTATTTTTTGCACCTCTCCATGAACCAGGATGTAAAACAACGTGAGTAAACTCCAATCGTTGAGCAAGCGATAACTCCTTCTCAAGAAGAGGATGCCTATCTCGATCAGCATCACACAAGTTAACCCAATATGAAGAATGGAGGTATAATTGATCAAAATATCTGCGCCTCAAAGACACAAACTCTCGTATGTCATCCAGCTCAAATTTCATTACTCTACCAACTGTTTTTTTTGCCAAAAAACATTGAAAGATTTTAAGATGCAATTTCATAGCTTCACGAGCAACGGATGTGAGAGATCCATCAACTTGAAGATGTAAACCTATTTTTCTCAACCTATTTCCCTAAAGATTCATCTCCTTTTTTAACAACTCATCATCAAAGTATGGCTTCATCGCATGAAAAAAATCTTCTTTCACCTGATGCAAGCCACGAGAAGAATCTGACTCAAATCTCAAGCAGACAACCGATTGAGTATTTGATGCTCTCAAAATTCCCCAGCCATAGTCCATTGTCGCACGTACACCATCGATGGTTATCATCTCTATGTCTTCTCGTTTAGCAAGCACACTTTTGACGCCATCAACAATATCCCACTTTACATCCTCATCGCAAGAAATTCTCATTTCCGGGGAACTTACTTTTTTAGGAAACACACTTATTAATTGAGAAACTGTTTTTCCACTATTTTCAACGATCTCAAACAGTCGTAGCATTGCATAAATTCCATCATCAAAACCAAAATGACGATCTTTAAAAACAAAATGACAGCTCAATTCTCCAGCTAACAATGCATTATTTTTTTTCATTTCTCTTTTGATAATTGAATGACCGGAAGGAGACATGCAAGGTTTTGCTCCCCAACTCTCAATAAGCTCAACCAATCCCCCCGAACTTTTTATATCAAAAACAACGGCCGCGCCAGGCTGTTCTTTGAGTAATTCCTGCGCAAAAACTGCCAACAACTGATCCCCAGGAACCAAAAAACCGTCTTTGGTCATTGGAGCCATACGATCGCAATCACCATCAAGCCCAAGGCCAAAATCAAAATCTTCCTTTTGCAAAATCTTTTTTAAATCTTGCATGTTTTTTTCAACTGTTGGATCTGCTTCATGATGAGGATAGGTCCCGTCAACTTCCGGATAGAGTAGCTTAACGTTTTTCCATTTCATAGCATCCACAAGTTGTGGCAAAACAGTGCCTGCAGCACCATTACCACAATCAATCATCACTGAAATATCAGAACCCACTAAATGATAAAAATGATTCACCATCCAATCAATGTAACGGTCGATAATTTCGTATTCTGCGTACGCTCCCTTTCGCCCTGAATTTACACGCTTTTTTTCATGAAATAACCGCTTTATTTCTTCGATCTGACCACCCCAAACAGTGCCTTTCCCCAGGCACAATTTAAGACCATTATATTCTCCAGGATTATGTGAAGCAGTAATCATAATGCCCGCATCAACAGGAGCTGTATACATTGCAAAATATAAAACAGGAGATGGGCACGTTCCAACAAAAAAAACATCAAGCCCACTGTCAATAATCGCGCGGCAGACTTCTTCTTTGATAGCGGGAGAATGAGTGCGACCGTCCATAGCAATGGCAAATGTTTTTATATCGGGATTCTGCTGAGAAAAATGGTATACAATGGCACTAGCCAAATCGTAAACATCATCTATAATCAACTCAGAACCAACTTTTCCACGAATATCATACACTCTGAAAATGGTATCTTTCATGAGATTCTCCTTTGCCCATTTCTTTTGATTCCAATGCTGAGAGCATGATAAACCGAATACACAAATATGCAACCTTCACATCTTTTCTCTTTCACCTTTGCACTATGAAGTATATTTCCCTATCATATTACATGTTGAGAGTAATTAGAGAGCAAAAAATTTACCAAAACTACATTCATTTTTAAGGAAAGGCTATCACATGAAAAAAATCTCAACACTTCTTTGCATTTCAACTTTTTCACTCTTTTTGTGCACAGAATCACATGCTATGGATCTAGATGATTATTATCTTCGTTCTAAAAACGAAGAACCAGCATTTAAATTTAAGGGGGAAAAAAAGACAAAGCAGACATCGATAACCGAATACGACTCATCAAAAGGACTAAAAGAGGCCAATAAGCATATCAAAAAAATAAAATTTAATACGTTGGAAAAACCTTCGTTTTTCGGAAGCCAAAAAAATCTGAACAAAATTATTGTTTTGGACAAAAAAATTTCCGATTTAGATAGCCGTTCGTCACTAATTCAAATGGTAAAGTTAAAAATAGCTAACAAATTCAGTGAGTTATTTTTCAAAAATAAAAAAGGTGATAAGAAAACAGATTACGCCAAAGAGAGAAAAAAGACTCTGTCAAACCTTTCAGAAATCATGAAAAAATGTTCCCTGCCCAAAAACAAAAAATACGACAACAGAAAGCTTCTAAAGGACGGTATCATTTCTAATGAACTTTTCAATAAATCCCCATCAGAGCTCAAAAGCCTGTATGAAAAGAAAAATAAAAAAATCTGGGAAAAAATTGGAACCCAATTCAAACTTAACCAAATAGATATTGATCAACTTATGTACAAAAATAACAAAAGAAAAAATGCGCAAAAATACATAGCAAAAATAAAAAACTCTTTGAACAATAACTAAAACAAAGGAAAACAAGTGAAAAAAAAATAAGCTACCTGGTGATAGCAATCATGGCTACTTCTTCATGTAAAACAACACGGCCAATGTTCACAGCACTCAACTTGCTTCTTTTTTCTCCTCCAAAAGTTAAAACCTTTAAAAACATCGACCTTAGTGGTATAGATTTCAAAAAGTGGAATGATTCTCCGTTTTTTAAAAATAAAAAAAATCTCGACAATCTTATTATTAATCAGAAAAAAATCAAAACCAACTACCTATCATTCAAAGATAGCCTTCTTTTGGTTATTCCGTTTTTCAAAAAAAAAGAACAAGAAAAAACGGAACAACAACTATATAAAAAAAGAAAAGAATATCACTCTAAAATTGTCAAATCTTTAGAACAGTGCACAGTTCCAGAAAAGAAAATCGAAGAAAAAAACAAAAAAAAGTTCCTTAAAGACGGAATCATGCTCTACGAATTGTTCTCACAAGCACTCAAGGAGAAATCCATGAATCTACCAAAAGAAAAAGGTTTTACTTACATAGACAAAGAAAACACAAACTATGATGTACTAAAAGCTTATGATACAAAATACAGAGAACTCTTGAGTAAACTTGGAGGTCTTTATAAAAAAGAACTCCCCAAAGTCTTGTATCAAGGTAAACTTACTACAAGAGATGATTTCATTAGATACAATCCACTTCGAACAGATGCCCGGACATACATTAAAAGTGTGGAGATGAAAAGCGAAAAATCTTAATTACCACAAAATAAGCTCGGTGATGAAGTGATTCCATTAAAGTTGCAGATTAAAAACTTTCTGAGCTATGGGCCAGACATTCAAACGGTGGACTTTTCATCGTATCACCTGATCTGCTTATCGGGAAAAAACGGGCATGGAAAGTCCGCATTACTCGACGCAATAACGTGGGCAATTTGGGGGCAGGCACGCAAAGTTTCGAGCACGACCAAAGCTGACGCAAACCTGCTCCACTTAGGACAAACACAGATGATGGTTTGTTTTGATTTTGTCTGTAACAATCAAACATATCGGGTCAAACGAGAATATACAAAAACATACGGCAAGCCACTGACAAACCTTGATTTCGGAATATTGGACGTAAAAAATGATACAATCTCTCCTTTAACAGAAAAAACAATACGTTCGACACAGCAAAAAATAGAACAAACTATTCATCTCACATTCGATACATTTTCAAATTCAGCCTTTTTGCGTCAAGGTCATGCAAACGAGTTTTCGAAAAAATCACCCAAAGAACGCAAGGAGATCTTTGCACAAATCCTAGGCCTGCAACAATATGAAGCACTACGAAAACTTGCAATGGAAAAGGCGAAAGACACAGACGCGAAAAAAACAGGATTGCTTATCTTTCAAGAAAAACTGCAAACAGAGTTGCAAAAATCGGAAGAAATTGATGCCGCATTGAGCAAACTTGAAATAAAATTAAACGAAATTGAAAAAGAAGAATCATCTCTTCAGATAGAACAAAAAAAGTTAAAAGAAGAAAAGAAAAAGCTTGCAGAACAACACAAACAACAGGAACTTTTACTTTTTCAACAAAAAGAATTGAGGAAAAAAGAAATCGAACAAGAGAAGATACTCGCATCAATTAAAGTAGAGTGGAAAAAATTTAATGAACTGCAAAAAAACCTTCCTGATCACGCAACGCTAGAAAAAGAGAAAAACACTCTTCTTAACACCATCACACAACACCAAAAAAACCTACAAGACATTCTTGCTCTCAAGGAAAAACTATTAAAAAAACAAACATCTCTTCACACTCTTGAAAAAAAGCTTTTTGAAGACAACTCAAAAAATCTAATCGACAAAAAAAATACTCTTGAACGGCTACTAATCAAGCAGGAAAATGCTTTAAACAAAGAACAAGAGCTCAAAAAACATATATCCGAAAAAAACAAAAAAAAACATGAGCTCGAACAAACTCTCAAAAAACTGCAGGCAGAATTCACCGCAAACAATGTCGAAAAAAAAGAGCTCCAAACAAACCAAGAAAAGCTCATAGCCGGCAAAGAACAATATCAGCAACTGATTGCTCAGGGCAACGTTGCCAAAAAAGAGCTCAATGATCTTTCGCAAAAACAGCAACTTTCAGACAATGATGCAAACCCCAGTTGCCCACTGTGCGAACAAAACCTATCTGCTTCCCGAAAAAAGTTTTTAAAATCAAAGTTCGCGAAACAAAAAAAGCTTCTGAACCTGCAAATAAAGCAAATAACAAATGAAATAACAAGATTGAAAAGCTCGCTAATTGCCCAGCATGCCCAACTAGAAAAACAGAAAAAAAAATACGAACACGCTCTCAAATTAACTATTCAAATTGATGAACTAAAAAAGGCAAACTCAAGCACCGTTGCAACACTTTCACAACTAGAATCAGAAATCAAGAATATTTGCAGCGACACCGCGGAAATAGAAAAAAAAATAAAAGCAGCTCAAAAGAATTTTGAAAAACAACGTGAACAGGGAAGAAAAAACATCAAAAACAATCCTGAATACTCAAAACTATCTGCTTCTTGCACCACAATTCAAGCTGAGCTGCAAAAAATTGACTATCAAAAAGCACAACATCAAACGGCAACAAAAAAACTTCAAGAGATCGAAAAAATGCTTGCCGAATCAACACAGCTGCAAACAGAGCGAGCTCTTCAAGGAGAGAGAAAAAAACAGATGAATGCCCTTTCTCAGTCACTTGAAATAATTGTAAAACAAAAGGCAAAAATAGTGACTAACCTTGAACAATACAGTCAACTTGCGAAGCAAGAGAAACAAAATCATGATAAAGAAGAACAACTTATTTTGGTTGAAAAAAAACTAAAAGACGAAAAAGAAAACCTGTTACAAGAGAAAGGTGGACTAAAAAACCAAAAAAATAAGTTAAAAGTCTTGCAAAAAGAACATGCCAAACAGCAAGAGATCGTGCACAAATTACATGAATCTGCCTGCGATTATTATGATATTGCTCAGATAACATCAAAAAATGGTATTCAGGCACTATTAATTGAAAACGCAATCCCTGAAGTTGAACAAGAGGCAAATCGTCTTCTAGCAAAGCTTACAAACAATCAGGCACAGATATTTATCGAATCATTGCGCGATCTAAAAAAAGGTGGCACAAAAGAAACACTTGATATAAAAATTTCAGACGCAGCCGGCATTCGACCATACGAACTTTTTTCAGGCGGTGAAGCGTTTAGAATTGATTTTGCACTGCGAATAGCGATTTCAAAACTTTTGGCTCGTAGAGCAGGAACATCTTTACAAACGTTGATCATCGATGAAGGGTTCGGATCTCAAGATGAAGAAGGTTTGGCTCTTATCATGGAGACAATCCATAAGATTCAGGAAGATTTTTTGAAGGTGATTGTTGTTTCCCATTTAACCAGCATGAAGGATCAATTTCCTATTCATTTTACAGTAGAAAAAAGTTCAAACGGAAGCAAGGTTAACGTTTTGCACTTTGGTTTATAAAAAAAGCCTTTCCGCTTTAGATAATAAGCGAAAAGGCTCAACTTTCAAAACTAAAAAACTGTTACACCCACTCAAGTCTAACAATTTTTGCAGTATCACTTGCACGACAACCGAGCGGAATAACTCTTGTATATCCACCTGGACGGTCGACATATTTTGGTGCAATTTCTTTGAACAACTTAACTAACACTGTTTCTTTGTAAGGCAGAAACTGCTTTGCACGCCTGCGAGCGTTAAAATTATTACCCTTACGTGCAATGGTCACCAATTTTTCCGCAAGCCTTTGTGTCTGCTTCGCATTAGCTTTTGTTGTTACCAAATGTCCATATGAAATGAGATGAATCACCTGGTTTCGCAACATCGATCTACGATGCGCAGATTTGAGGTTTAGTTTTTTTCTACCGTTTTGATGTCTCATAATCGTTTATACCTTTAGTTCCCAGGACTGTCATGCAAAATCTTTTGCAGATCTTCCTCTTTGATATCCATATCAAACGACAACCCAAACGCTTTCATGCTTGCTTTCACTTCATTCAATGACTTACGGCCAAAGTTTTTGATTTTTAGGGCATCATCTTCTTGCAGATTTACCAAATCAAGAATTCTTTTTACACCAGCATTAATCAAACAATTATGTGCACGCACAGAAAGTTCAAGCTCTTCTATTGGCTTCAACAAAAGTTCAACTGGAACACCTTTCAGTCCAAGCCTATCAATCTCAGGCGGTGCAGCTTTCTTTTCTTCGTCCGGCATAGTTGAAATTTTATTAAAATCAATCTCTGCGCTCTTGAGAAAATGCTCAAGTTGTGTACGGAGTACAGACACAGCATAATGAACAACATCAACAGGATTTTCTGAACCGTCAGTGTGAACCATCAAAATGAGCTTATCATAATCGATTTCTTTACCGACACGTGTTTTTTCCACATCAAACATAACTTTTTTTATTGGAGAAAACATTGCGTCCAGATATATTCGTCCATCTTCTTGCAGCTTTTTTCCTACTGGCCACTTTGCAGGCTGATAACCTCGTCCAGACTCTACAAAAAACTTCATCTCAAGTTCACCATCTTGATCAAGATGCGCAATAATATGATCTTGATTAACTAACTCAAGATGTTCATCTGCTTTTATATCAGAAACACGAACTACATTTTGGCCAGACACTTTGAGCGCCATCTCTCCAGGCTTGCCATCCTTATTTCGGATTACAATCTCTTTAACGTTTAGCAAGACCTGCATAGCATCTTCAACAACTCCTGATATTGCTGAAAATTCATTGTTAACGCCCTTAATGGTTACCGAAGTTACGGCTGATCCCTCGACGGAATTAAGAAGCGAACGCCTCAAAGCATTACCTAATGTCATGCCAAAGCCAGGCTCCAACGGCTGGGCTACAAGTTCACCATATGTTTGACTCAACTCTTTTTTATTCCAGCTTAATTTAGGAATGGTTAACGGTTTATATTCCTTCTTTTCCATCAAGACTCCTGTATCTAAAAAAACGTACTCACTTTTACTTAGAGTACAACTCAACAATCAAATGCTCTTCTACTGGAGCCTGCACATCAGAACGCACAGGAAGACGAAGAACACGTCCCTTGCGATTGCCTTTGTCTAGTTCCAACCATTCTGGAACCTTGATGCCAATATTCAGTCGCTTATCAACCACTTGTTCAACAAAAACTTTTTTATCTAAAACATTTGGCGCCAATGAAATTTCGTCATCTACAGAAACCTGAAATGACGGCGAATACACTTTTTTGCCGTTAACAAGAATGTGACCATGTACAATAATTTGGCGCGCTTGCGTCCTCGTTGTTGCTAATTTTAAACGGTATAAAACATTATCTAGGCGTCGTTCCAGCATGCTAAGCAAAACCTCACCTGTTGCACCCTCGTCCTGCACCGCTGTTCTGAAAAAACGCCTAAACTGTTTTTCTTGAACGCCATACATACGCTTTACCTTTTGTTTCTCCTCTAGCTGCTTGCCATATTCCGACAGCTTCCGCCCACGTCGAGGAGCTTCTTTCTTAGCAGCAGCCTCACGTTTAAAGGACTGCTCTGTCGTTCCTGGTGATTTTCTCGATTTCATACCTACCTTATCATCATAGCTTTAAAAGTATCTAAAATAACTATCACAAAGAAGTACACTAAAAGCGACGCTTCTTTGGAGGCCGACACCCATTATGTGGAAGCGGTGTTACATCTCTCAAAACAGAAATATTTAACCCCGCCGCATGCAAAGCACGCACAGCAGAGTCCCTCCCAGATCCAGGTCCTTGCAAATTTACCTCAACATTTTTAACTCCAATACCATTCATCTCTTTAGCCAATCCACTTGCTATCTGAGAAGCGGCAAAAGGAGTTCCTTTACGAGAACCCTTAAAACCCAGTCTTCCTGAACTTCCACGAAAGAGCACGTCACCTTCCATAGTTGTTACCGTAATCAACGTATTGTTAAAAGTAGATTTTACGTGCACTACAACAGAATCAACCCGCCTTTTTATTTTTTTTGATTTCTTTTTGTATGCCATCCTGTCCTTTACCACACACTAATTGTTCAAAATTTTATTTTTTGGTAGCAGCCTTTTTCTTAGCAATAGCACGCCCCTTAGGACCTTTTCTTGTACGCGCATTTGTCTTCGTTCTTTGACCACGAACAGGAAGACCTTTCTTATGACGCAATCCACGATAAGAATCTATTTCTTGCAAGCGACGGATATCCATTGCACGTTTTTTACGCAACGCGCCTTCAACAAGATAGGTACCTGAGATTCTCTTTTGAATACTTGCAACCTGCTCATCAGTCAAATTTCGAACCCGTACGTTAAAATCTATCCCAAGGCCAGTCAATATATCTCTTGAACTTTTCAATCCAATTCCATGGAGATATGTCAACCCATACTCAACTCTCTTGTTGCTAGGCAACATGACACCTTCTATTCTAGCGGCCATAAATTAATCCTCAATTACGTTCTTACCCCTGACGTTGTTTGTGCCTAGGGTTTTTTTTGCAAATAACTCGCACAATTCCATTGCGTCGAATAATGCGACAGTCTTTACATATTTTTTTTACAGATGTCTTTACTTTCATATGTCCCAAATCCTCAAAAATATCTTTGCCCTACATTGATTAATTTTTGTAACGCAATACAATTCTGCCTCGAGTCAAATCATAAGGAGAAAGCTCTAAAGCAACTCTGTCACCAGGCAAAATTCTAATATAATTCATTCGCATCTTGCCTGAAACGTATCCCAAAACAATATGACCACCCTCAATCTCAACACGAAACATTGCATTTGGAAGTGTCTCTTTCACAATTCCGTCAATGCGAACAACTTCTTCCTTATTTTTTTTCATACCTCACCCCCTCTTTGATAACCACATCGAGTCAAAATCTTTGGCTCTCCGTCTGTTATCAACACAGTATCCTCCACATGTGTAGCCAAACTTTCATCTCGCGTTTTCACTGTCCATCCATCATCCATGACATCAACATCATAATCTCCAACGGTGATCATCGGCTCTATTGCTATAACCATCCCAGCTCTTAAAAAAGGACCCTCACCAGGCCTACCATAGTTTAGAACTTCTGGTTCCTCGTGAACATTTTTACCAATACCATGACCTGCAAAATCTCGAATCACACCAAATCCATGCCGCTCAACTTCACACTGAATAGCCGCAGAAATATCTGATAGCCTACCGCCGGAACGAGCCTTTTCAATTCCCTTATCTAATGCAGACTGCGCAACCATTACAAATTTCTCAATACTCTCCGGCATATCGCCGCCATCACCAATAAAAAAAGGCCTCGCCATATCGGCGCAATAACCTTTCCAAGATGCGATGACATCGACCTTTACTAAATCACCAGCCTTTAGCAATCGTTTTTCACTAGGAACACCATGTATCACCTCATCGTTGACCGATATGCAGCTAGCGTGTTTGTAACCCCTATAACCCTTTGTTCGAGAAGCAAGGCCTTTGTCACGCAACCTTTGCTCAATCCAAGAATCAATTTCAAGTGTGCTTATACCAGAACGAATAAAACTTTTAAGTTCCTCGAAAACTTCTGAAAGCAACTGACCGGCCTTCGCCATTTTGGCTAAAGCCGCTTTATTTTTTATTACAATCATTCTCTATCAAGCCCCACTAGAGCCTTAAAATTATCAAAAACAACGTCAAGGGGCTTATCTACACAAAACTCTGTAACCGCCTGCCCCTGCGTCTCAAAAAAACTCAAAAGCTTGTTTTCGTGCCTGTGATAGGTCCTGAGTCTTTCTTTTACCGAGTCCTTGTTGTCATCACTCCTGCGCATCAACGGCCCCAAACAAGCATCACAAACCATATGCTTTCTCGGAGCTAATGAAGAACCTTTTATGAGCGAATATACCTCCTGGCAGCGATCATTTTGACAAATATAACGCCCGCTCAATCTAGCAACAACCTTCTCATCCTCGATGACCAATTTAACAACACTCAGATCAGAAAAACTGAATCTTTCCTTGAGTAAAACATCAAGGGCTTCCGCTTGTGCTAACGTACGAGGAAATCCGTCAAGAATGACACATTCCTTAGCAGAAAGACACTCATCCAACCATTTTTTGACCATTTCAACAATGAGACCATCAGAAACCAGTTTACCAGATTTTATTGCAAAATCTATTTTCTTGCCAATCTCTGTCTGATTGGAAATATGCTCTCTGCATAAGTTGCCCGTTGATAACTGCTCCCATCCGAGCTCGTTGACGCATAGCTTGGACAGAGAGCCCTTTCCCGAGCCGGGAGGTCCCAAAAATATAAAAACCCTTTTCCCCTGACTCACCGCGGCCTCCTACCTGTCAGCCGACCTGTGCTCAAAAAACCTTCATACTTGTGCTCTATCAGATAAGACTCTATCTGCGCAGCAGTATCCAAAGCAACACCAACAACAATAAGAAGAGCTGTCCCGGTTAACATGAACGGTATATTCACAAGAGCTCTCAAAATATTTGGAAGCAAAGCGAGAATTGCTAAATAAAATGCTCCAACAAGCCCCACACGCGTCAAAATATAATTGAAAAATTCTGCCGTTTTTCTTCCGGGACGAATACCAGGAATAAATCCACCACTTTTTTTGATATTGTCAGCCAATTCTTCCGGATTAAACACCAGAGCAGTATAGAAAAACGAAAAGAAAATAATCAGTAAAAAAGTCAGGGTATTGTATAAAATACCATTGTGTGTAATTGCAGCCTCAAGCCACTTAAATATAGAAAAACGAGACGCCAACATTGATGCCGCAAAAAGAGGTATGTTTAATATAGAACTAGCAAATATGGCCGGCATAACTCCAGCAGTATTAATTTTAAACGGTATATAAGTACTTTGACCACCGTACACACGCTGACCAACAATTCGACGTGTATACTGGACCGGAATCTTTCTTGATCCTTTTTCCAAGAAAACAATACAAGCCGTAATTGCAATAAATACCAAAAGAATAGCCAGACCTGTCCAAAGCTCCATGTGTCCTTCGCTCACCTCATAAATGACACTCAAAACGTGCCGAGGGAAACTTGCGACAATACCTGCAAAAATGATGAGAGAACTTCCATTTCCAACACCGAAGAGCGTTATCTGCTCTCCAAGCCACATCACAAACATTGAACCAACAGTAAGTGACAGCATGAACATCAGCCTAAATCCCCACCCCGGATCAACAACCAGATTGTACCGTTCAAGGAAAATAGCAAAACTAAAAGATTGCACAAGGCTGACCGCAAACGTTAGATAACGTGTATACTGATTAATAATTTTACGACCATACTCTCCCTCCTTAAGAAGTTGCTCAAAATGAGGAATCGTCATGCCAAGCATCTGCATCATAATCGAAGAGGTAATATACGGCGTAATACCCAAAGCGAAAATGGTACACCTTGCTAATGCACCACCAGAAAACATGTCTAAATAGCTAAGCAACCCGCCAATACCAGCAGACTGTTCAAGTAGACGTTGGACAGCACCAATATCCACACCAATAACCGGAATGTGAATACCAAGCCTATAGACGATTAAGACTCCCAAAGTAAAAAAAATCTTCTTTCTCAACTCGGAAACCATAAAAATGTTAATGAAGTTTCTTAGCAGTACCACGACGCTAGCTCTCCTTTGCTATTTTCGCTTGCCCGCCAAGCCCCTCTATTGTTGTTGCCGCAGACTTGCTAAATGCATCGGCAACAACTGTTAGCTTCTTGGAAAGCGCTCCTTTTCCCAATACTTTAAGAACAAATGTACCATGCCCCTTTACAAGACCCTTTTCAGCCAAGGCAATCTTGTCAACTTGAACTCCATCTTCAAATTGCGCCTCAAGCTGATCTAAATTAATGATTTTCACTTCCGACTTAAAACGCGCATTGGTGAAACCTCTTTTAGGTAGCCGACGAGATAAAGGCATTTGACCACCTTCAAAGCGAGGACTTATCTTCCCACCGGAACGAGCTTTTTGCCCCTTATGGCCTCGACCAGAAGTTCCACCTCTAGCACCCCCACGCCCCCTGCGTTTTTTACTTTTGCCGGACGAAGTTAAATTATTCAGTTTCAACATCTTTTTCAACCTTTCCAACCAGTTGTTTTACCGTTTTGCCACGCATTTTAGCCAACTGATCCGCAGACCTCAATTTGGCAAGGGCGTTCAAAGTTGCCTTAACAACGTTCTGACGATTTCCTGAGCCTAAAGATTTCGCTAAAACATCTTTTACTCCCAAAGCGTCCATAACGGCACGCATTGCTCCTCCAGCAATAACACCAGTACCTTTTGATGCCGAACGAATCACAACCTTGCTTGCGCCGTGACTTCCATGAACATCATATGGAATTGTAGAGTCACGCAAAACAACCGGAATCATGTTCTTTCTTGCCTTATTGGTTGCCTTTGCAATTGCCATAGAAACTTCTCTGCTTCTGCCTAAAGCAATACCAACCTTGCCGTCCCTGTTACCTGAAACAACCATGGCGGAAAAAGAAAATCTCTTTCCACCTTTTGTTACCTTGGTAACACGTCCCACATGAACAACCTTGTCTACAAATGTTTCTTTATTATCTGCCATTATCCTATATTCCCAACTTCAAGAGCATATCTAAACCTTGAGTCCACCTTCTCGCAGGCCATCAGCAAGAGCTTTCACTCGACCATGATACAAAAATCTTCCTCTGTCGAATACTACAGCTGAAACACCTTGCTCTTGAGCACGTTTTGCCAACTCAAGACCAATCGCACGAGCAACCGCTGTTTTGTCTCCTGCAAGATCTTTTAATTGCAAAGAAGAACAGCTCGCCAAAGTTTTTTGCACAGCATCATCTATAATTTGAGCATGCATATGATTTAAACTTCTAAAAACTGAAACTCTTGGCAACGCTTGATCACCTTGTATACGCCGGCGAACCCGCAAGGCTCTTTTTTTTGATCTCGCTTTGACTTTTCTACTTATAGACATTTTATAACACACTCCGCAAAATAAATTCTATGCCGCACCCTTAGCCTTACCAGCCTTGCGAATAATAACTTCTTCAACAAACTTGATCCCAGTACCCTTGTAAGGCTCCGGTGGCCTGAGCGACCTTATCATACTTGAAACATGCCCAACAAGTTCTTTATCAGAAGACTTAAGGGTTAATTGCTGGCCAGTTTTATCAACCTCCATGGTGACACCATCAGGCAACTCAAAATCTATTTTGTGACTAAATCCAAGCGCAAAAACAACCTTTTTTCCTGAAACCGTTGCCCTATACCCTAGACCATTAATCTTAAGTTTGCGCTCAAAGCCCTTCCGAGCTCCTTCGATGTTGTTGGCAAGCAAAGAACGATGTAAGCCCCAATCTCGATTTACAAAACGACCTGGAGTTTTTGAAGATACAACGGTCAATTGCAATCTATTTCCATCGATAACTGCTTTTAAAAAATCTGGCAATGCATATGTACCTGAGGCCAACTTTCCCTTATAAAGAACATCTTGACCTTTAACCTCTACTTGTACATCGGTTATATCGATTGCCTTTCTGCCAATTTTTGACATATGCTGCCCCTACCAAACTGTGCAAATAACTTCACCGCCGACACCCAACTCTCTCGCTTTGAGATTGGAAAGAACGCCACGGCTAGTCGAAAGAATGGATATGCCAAGACCGCCAATGACCGGCTTAACCTCACAACAACCAGCATAGTCTCGACGCCCAGGCTTACTCACACGGTTGATTTCATGTATAACTGACTCACCGTTCACGTATTTTAGAACGACTTTAATTATTTTTTTATCGTCCCCCAAATCCTCAACCAAACAATCTCGAATAAAACCCTCATCTTTTAAGATATTTGCTATCTCAAATTTTATTCGCGAATGTGGCGCCGTAACATATGACTTGGACGCCATCAGTCCGTTGCGAATGATGGTTAGGAAATCACCGATAGCATCAACCGACATTCCAATCCTTCCCTTATAAATTTTTTTACCAACTTGTTTTTTTAACACCTGGAAGCAACCCCACCAAAGCATGCTTCCTAAAACATAAACGACACATCATAAACTGTCGCATATAGCCTCTTGGCCTACCGCACAACTGACAACGATTTCTCGCCCTTACAGCAAACTTTGGCACCCTTTTTGATTTTTCTATAAGTGACTTTTTAGCCATATCCTTACCTCAACTAATCTTGCGCCCGAAACGGCATACCAAGCAACTCCAACAACGCCAAGCCTGCATCATCAGTTCGAGCGGATGTATGAATCGCAACATTGATACCATACACTCTATCACCAACGCTATACTCGATTTCCGGGAATATGGTCCACTCTTTGATGCCTAAATTATAATTTCCACGACCATCAAACTTTCGTGAGACTCCCTGAAAATCTTTTACCTCAGGCAACGCCAGGTTAATAAGCCGATCCAAAAACTCATACATCATTTTTGATCTAAGCGTTACCATCACACCAATAGGCATTCCCTCACGAAGCTTAAATCCCGCAATGGACTTTTTAGCCACGGTCCTGACTGGCGCCTGTCCTGCAATTTTAGCTACGGCAGCCTCAACGGCCTTTAAGATCTTACTATCGCCTATCGCCTCTTTTACACCGACATTGAGCACAACCTTGGAAACTCGAGGCACATCCATGATATTTTTTAACCCGAGCTTATCCTTCAACTGCTGACGGGCGGTTTTATAGTACAAATCTTCTAATCTAGCTTTTGCCATGCTTTATTCCACTTAAACTCGCGATCTAGATGACTTCTTTGCAACGACTACACATACGAACTTTTTTACCATCCTCCAACAACTTTGCACTTATGCGCGAAGGCTTTTTACACGCAGAGCAAAAGGGCATTACCTTAGAAATATGGAGCCACCCCTCCTCTTTCTTAATTCCGGAAACTTCCCCTTGACGACGCGCTTTAACATGCTTTATAAGCACTCCGGCATCTTTAACCATTACACGCTTCTTCTTAGGCTGTATCCTAAGGACAGCCCCCCTCTTTCCTTTATCTTTTCCAGAAAGAATAACAACGGTATCATTTTTCTTTATTCGAGCCATAACATCCCCTAAAGAACCTCTGGTGCCAATGAAACGATTTTGCTATAACCTCCTGCACGCAACTCTCTCGCAACAGGACCAAAAATGCGAGTTGCTATAGGCTCTTTATCTTTTACAATAACACCTGCGTTATCACCAAAACGAATATAGCTTCCATCAATTCTTCGATGCTCTTTTTTCGTTCTAACTATAACAACTGTAACAACATCACCCTTTTTTACCATTCCACCGGGGGTAGCTTTTTTCACAGAACACTTTATCTCATGCCCTACGAAAGCAAAACGTTTTCCCGTGCTTCCAATTACATGAATACACTGTAAAAGTTTCGCCCCAGAATTATCTGCAACCTGTAAATAAGATTCTTTTTGAATCATCCATCTGCCCTAACTAAACTTTTTTGGCCACAGAAGCTTGCTTAATAACACGCCCCAAGTACATATACTTTGTCTTGGAAACTGGGCGACCTTCATAAAATTCAACGAGATCCCCTTGTTTCGCCTCATTGGCTTCATCGTGAACTTTATACTTTTTAAAAGACCGCATAGTCTTGCCCAACAAAGGATGTTTATACGTTCTTTGCAACTTCACGACGACAGTTTTGTCCATTTTGTCAGAAACAACAACTCCAGACAAAAGCCTTTTCTGGCTTTTTTTACCTTCTACCATGCATAAACCTTTAATGTCCTGTCGACACGTCTAAACACTTTTACCGATTGTGTAAATAGGTTAGCGCGCGAGCGATTCTTCTACGCAACTTGCTAAACTGAGAATAATCCTTAACATGCGCGGTGGAAGCATTCAAGCGAAGACTAAAGAGCTCTCTTCTCAAAGAGTCCACTTTTTTTCCTAACTCTTGGGCTCCCATGCCCTCAAAATCTTCTTTTTCTTTGTTTGTTTTCATATTTGTCACGCACGCCTGTCAAAATCATTAATAATCAATATACACAAAAGCAAAAACTTTTCTACTTATGATTGCTTACTGCTGAGCTTTTTTAACAAAAACAACCTTCATAGGAAGTTTGTAAGCAGCAGACCGCAAAATATCACGCGCCTTTTCTTCGTCAACACCCGATATCTCACAAATAATTCTCTCACGCTTCACCACAAAAACCCATTTGTCCACGCCACCTTTTCCTTTGCCCATTCGTGTTTCGGCTGGCTTTTTTGTAATAGCCTTATCCGGAAACACTCGCAAAAACATTTCGCCAACTTTTTTCAACTGACGCGATATGGCAACACGCATGGACTCTATTTGCTGCGCGGTTAACCAGGCTGGCTCAACAGCCTTTATGGCATATTCGCCAAAAGCTATTTCTGTGGCACCCTTGGAAACACCTTTTCGGCGCCCCCGCTGAACCTTTCTATATTTAGTCTTTTTTGGCATCAACATTGTCGTTTTCTTCCGTCAAAATCCCTTACACACTAACTGCGTTGGTATTCACCTCTACAAATCCACACTTTAACACCAATGATGCCATACGTCGTTTTCGCTTCCGCAAAACCATAATCAATATCTGATCGCAAGGTATGCAAAGGGGTTGATCCAACACGGATCCATTCTGTGCGCGCTATCTCAGCACCATTCAAACGACCAGCACAGCAAATTTTAACACCCTTAGCTCCAGCGCGCAAAGCCGTAGCTGACGCACGTTTCATAGCTTTTTTGTAACTAATTCTTCTTTCCAACTGGTCCGCGATTCCCTTAGCAACAAGAGTTGCGTCTAACTCAGGATTTTTCACTTCCTGAACAGAAACCTCAACATTCTTTCTACCTAACATCTTGCCAAGATCGGTCCTTAGGGAATCTATCTCTTGACCCTTTTTCCCAATCACAACACCAGGGCGGCCAGAGTGAACAACAATACGAATATTATCACCGGCTTTCTCAATTTCCACACGGGATACTTCTGCATTTTTCAGCTTTTTATCGATATATTTTCTAATCTTCAAATCTTCCATTAGCAATTTGCCATAAGAGTCCCTAGCAAACCACCGAGAAAGCCAATCTCTAAAAACGCCTAAGCGAAAACCTATTGGATGTACTTTTTGTCCCACACTAAGCCTCTTTCTTATCTATTTGTTCCAGCACAACGCTTATGTGACTGAATCTTCTTTTGTAAACGTTTGAACGCCCCATAGCCCCCGGCTTAAAATAACGAACCGCCGGACCTTGATCCACACGGATATCTTTTATCTTCAGATCAGCTACTTCAATATTTGCCAAATTTTTAGCATTAGCAGCTGCCGATTCTATAACCTTTTTGACTGAGCCAGTCCTTTTAGTCGGAAAACTGGAAAGCAGGCTCAGAGCGTATCTCACATTTTTACCACGGACAACATCGACCAAAGGACGAAGCTTAAATGGAGAAAAGCGAATGTATCTAGCTTTAGCTAAAAAGCTCATCTTTGCAACCTTAATCTAATCAATTAATTCAATATTAATGTACACGAATTACCCTTTAGGAGCAACTCCAGCCTTTCTTTGACCACTATGCAATCTAAATGTTCTCGTGATTGCAAACTCACCAAGATAATGTCCAACCATATTTTCTGTGATGAACACAGGAATAAATTTTTTCCCGTTATGTACTGCTATAGTTTGCCCTACAAACTCGGGTATAACCATGCTTCTTCGAGACCATGTTTTAATGACCTCTCGCTTTCCTTCTTCCTTTGCTTTTTGGACCTTTTTGAGAAGTGACTCATCAACAAATGGTCCCTTTTTTGCAGATCTGGCCATATTTCTTTAACCCTTACTTATTCTTCTTACTTTTGCGTCTTTTAATGATGAATTGACTAGAGGATTTCTTTGCAGACCTTGTCCTCGCTCCCTTACACCCTTTGCCCCACGGAGAACGCGGATGAGAGCCAGATTTAGAACGGCCCTCTCCACCCCCATGTGGATGGTCAACCGGATTCATCGCCATACCACGAACCGAAGGTCTAAAACCAAGATGTCGACGTCTTCCAGCCTTACCCCAGGAAATATTTTTATGATCAGCGTTACCCAAAACACCAATAGTTGCCCAACAGTCTAAAGAAACAAGACGAACTTCTGATGATGGCATCTTTAGGGTTGCATACTTATCTCCCTTAGCAACCAACTGAATAGAAGTTCCTGCACTTCGCGCAAAAACAGCTCCCGAACCGGGACGAATTTCAACATTGTGAATAAAAAAGCCGACGGGTATTTGGCGAAGCGGAGCACCGAAGCCTATTTTTGCATCGGCTTCCAGGCCAGAATAAACTGTGCTGCCAACACCAAGACCCTCAGGCAGCAATATGTATCTTTTTGCTCCGTTTTTATAAAAAACCAATCCTATACGTACATTACGATTCGGATCATATTCAACAGAAACAACCTTTCCATACACATCACGCTGACTCCATCTGAAATCTACAATTCGGTAAACCCGTGCAGCTCCACCGCCACGGTGACGCGTAGTTATTCGACCGTAACTATTTCTTCCACTCGTCCTTCTAGTAGATCCATCAAGCAGCGAGCGCTCTTTCTTTCTCTTTTTAGTAAGGTCCGACGTATCGATAAACGTCTGAAATCGCAGCGATGAGTTTCTTGGTTTTCTACGACGTATTGGCATATTTTACCTTTTTAATTCTTTTCCTTTCGGCTCAACTATTTGGCCGCTTCTGCACCCTCAGCTGGCAGCGCTGGCGCCCCTGACTGATTCCAGATATCAATTGTAAAACCTTCACGCAAAGTAATAATGGCTTTTTTTACCAAGGGCTTTTGTGATGCCCTTCTTCTAAAGCGTTTAACTAATTTTCCCTTGCGAACAATAATTCGAACATCCTTAACCTTAACATTGAAAAGCTTCTCTAAAGCCTCTTTCACTTGAGGCTTATTAGCTGACGGATGCACCTTCAAAACAAGCTGTTTTTCATCTCTGTTCAACTTGTATGCCTTATCAGTCATCCAAGGACCGAGCACAACATCATAAATCGTCAAATCCATCGCGACACCATATCCTTAAAAGCATCTGTATCTTTTTTCAAGTACAACCAATGCGAACTATTCGCGAGATCAAAAGCATTTGCTTGATCGAAAAATAGAATATTTACATTAGCTATATTCGCACATGATGCCCGAGTCAAAAAATCATCTACAGGAAGAAAAAGAACAACCTTTTTTCCTTGCAAACCCAAATCTTTTAAAGCTGAACAAGCAGCAGCCGTTTTTGGTTTATCACCTGCCGGAACCCAATCAAGACATGTTATTTTTTTGCCTTTGAGATACTCAAGCAATAAATCCTTCAAAACACCTTTTCTCAACCGCTTTGATACAGAAAGCGTCCTCACTCTCTTTTGAGGACCGAAGGTAACACCCCCGCCTCTCCAAATTGGAGATCTGTAAGATCCAGCTCTCGCCCTACCGGTTCCTTTCTGTTTCCATGGCTTCTTTCCTGAACGAGAGATATCCGAACGACCCTTTGTAGAAACAGTACCTTGACGCCAATTTTGCGACAAAGCACGAACCCATGTTGAAAAAGCGGTTGGGGAAACAGCACCCTCCCCTGCATCAACACCTAAATCTTTGGCTGTTACAGAACGCCCCAGCGGCCTCTTTTTTTGTGTTTCTTCACTTGCTTGCTTACTCATGACTTACCTACGCTATTTCTTTTCGAATAAAAACCAATGAGCCAGACTTACCTGGAACAGAACCTTTGACAAGAACTACCTTCGAGTCATGCTCAACTTTGACAATTTCAAGATTTCTCACAACTCTTTTTTCGTTACCCATTTGTCCAGGCATTGTTTTACCCTTGATAACCTTACCCTGAGAGCAAAACGACCCTATGGAACCTGTCCGATTTCCCATTGTGTGACCATGACTGCCGGGAGGACCAGCAAAGTTGTGTCGTCTAACAACGCCTGCAAAACCACACCCCTTAGTTTTTCCAAACACATCAACGGAGACTCCCTCCTCCAAAATTGACGTATCAACCGGTTGGCCTATAGTGGGCAAAGATTTTTGATCTTCGCCACTCACTCTTATTTCTCGCACAACCTTAAAGTATTTTGTGAGGTTTTTAAGCCAATTAATGCTAAACTCTTCTTTGCTATACCGATCTTTTACACAACCAACCTGAACAGCGACATAACCATCCCGCTCTAAGGTTCTTATATTAGTAACAAACCAACCGGCAATATCGATAACGGTAACAGGTACAACAGCGTTTTCCTTCGAAAACATCTGCGTCATGCCTATTTTCCTGCCCCAGAGACCTGAAACCATTGAGAGACCTTCCACTATCTACTATTATTTAATATCAACATCAACACCAGACGATATATTCAATTTCATAAGTGCATCCATTGTCTGGTCAGATGGAGCAACAATATCAACTATGCGCCTATGCGTCGTTAACTCAAACTGCTCTCTCGACTTTTTGTTGACATGAGGAGAACGCAAAACGGTAAAACACTTCTTTTTATTCGGCAGAGGAACGGGCCCCACAGCTTGAGAACCCGTTCTTTTTACTGTCAATACAATCTGTTTTACAGCTTTATCTAGCAGTTGATGATCATAAGACTTTAAAGTAAGGCGAATCTTCTGCTTTTTCATTCAGATACACCTAACTTATTCTATAATCTCAGTAACAACACCGGAGCCAACAGTTCTGCCACCCTCACGAATAGCAAACCTGAGATCTTTCTCCATTGCAATAGGAGAAATCAACTCAACCGTCAACTCAACATTATCGCCAGGCATAACCATTTCAGAGCCCTCTGGCAAGGTTACAATACCCGTAACATCAGTCGTACGGAAATAAAATTGCGGCCTATAACCTGAGAAAAATGGATTATGTCTTCCATGCTCCTCTTTGGTAAGGATATACGCTTGGCACTTAAACTTTTTATGAGGAGTAATACTTCCTGGAGCAGCCACAACCATGCCTCGCTCGATGTCTTCTTTTTTAACACCACGCAAAAGCAGGCCTACATTGTCGCCAGCTTCACCCTCATTCAAAATCTTTCTAAACATTTCTACGCCAGTAACAACAGACTTAATGTCGCTACCGAGCCCAACAATCTCCACTTCATCGCCAACTTTAATTCTTCCTTTTTCAATTCTACCAGTTGCAACAGTTCCACGACCTGAGATAGAGAAAACCGCTTCAATAGGCATAGCAAAAGGCTTATCAACGTCACGCTTCGGTTGAGGAATGTAACTATCGATTGCATCCATCAACTTCTTGATTGAAGCCTCACCGATATCACCCTTATCACCTTCGAGAGCTTTAAGAGCCGATCCTCTTACAATGGGAATCTCATCACCAGGAAAATCGTATGTGCTCAACATCTCTCTAAGCTCTTCCTCGACCATGTCTATCATGTCAGGGTCGTCAACCATGTCTACTTTATTCAAGTAAACAACGAGTGCAGGAACACCAACATTACGCGCCAATACAATATGCTCACGGGTTTGCGGCATAGCACCGTCCGCAGCAGATACAACAAGAATTGCGCCATCCATTTGCGCGGCACCAGTGATCATGTTCTTCACATAGTCAGCGTGACCTGGGCAGTCAACGTGTGCATAGTGACGCTTTGGAGTTTCATACTCAACATGCGAAGTCGCAATTGTAATACCACGAGCTTTTTCTTCTGGCGCGTTATCAATCTCGCTGAACGCCTTGAACTCTGCACCGCCCTCTTCTGCTAACACTTTAGTAATAGCCGCCGTAAGTGTGGTTTTTCCATGGTCAACGTGACCAATGGTACCAATATTACAATGAGGCTTTTTACGCTCAAAAACGTCTCTTGCCATCGTTTAAACTCCCAAACAACAGTTACTCTTAAAATTAACTTTACTTCGTATTTTCATCTTCAATTTGCATCAAAACTATTTTTTTCCGAGAATAGCATCCTGGGCATGCTGCGGGACTTCTCGATAACACTCAAATTCCATTGAGTAACCCGCACGACCTTTGGTCATGGATCGCAATTCGGTCGCATAACCAAACATTTCTCCAAGAGGAACTTCCGCTCGAATTATCTGCTTGCCACCTTTTTCTTCCATTCCCAAGATTCTACCGCGACGTCCGTTCAAGTCTCCCATCACATCGCCCATATATTCATCGGGAGTGTCAACCTCAACCTTCATAATAGGCTCAAGCAAAACTGGAGAAGCTTTTGCCATACCAGCCTTGAACGCCAAAGAAGCTGCAACTTTAAACGCCATTTCAGAAGAATCAACATCGTGATAGGAACCATCGTAAAGAGTCGCCTTTACATCGACTACAGGATATCCTCCCAAAACACCTGAAGTAATCGCTTCCAAAAGACCCTTTTCAACACTTGGAATAAACTCACGAGGAATGGACCCGCCAGTGATAGCATTTTCAAACTCAAAACCTGTTCCGCGCTCTAGCGGCTCGAATTTAATCCAAACGTGCCCATATTGACCGCGGCCACCCGACTGCTTGATATACTTTCCTTCAACATCAGCAAGTTTTTGGATCGTTTCCTTGTAAGCAACTTTCAACCGGCCCTGAATAGCCTCAACTTTATGCTCTCTCTTGAGACGATCAACAATAATCTCTAGATGCAGCTCTCCCATTCCGGAAATTTCTGTCTGCCCCGTTTCCTCGTTATATGAAAACATAAACGAAGGATCTTCTTGCATCATTTTTTTCAACGCTATTGTCAATTTTTCGTGATCAGCCTTGTTTTTCGGCTCCACAGAAGTAGAGATAACTGGATTAGGAGAACGTATCGGCTCTAGAAGAACAAGATTTCCCTCTGCACACAACGTGTCTCCGGTTATCGCATCTTTGATACCAATAACAGCCGCAATATCTCCTGCGCTCACCGCGGGAATCTCTTCTCTCTTATTTGAATGAATCTTAAGCAGGCGACTCACGCGCTCCTTTTTACCTGTTCTAGCGTTATAGACGTAAGAACCCGACTTTAACTCGCCAGAGTAAACACGCACAAAATTCAAAACACCAACAAAAGGATCCGTCGCTATTTTAAATACAAGCGCACAAAACGGCTCTTTAGGATCAGCCTTCCGAATGATTTTTTCGCCTGTTCGAGGAGACTCTCCCTCAACAGGAGGAACATCTAGCGGAGAAGGAAGATAATCAACAACAGCATCTAAAAGCGGCTGAACTCCCTTGTTTTTAAATGCAGAGCCACAAAAAGCCAGAGAAAACTCTCGCTCAATTACACCCTTACGCAGAGCCTTCTTAATCTCATCGACAGAAATCTCTTCTTCATTTAAATATTTTTCAGCAAGATGATCATCTACATCGCAAGCTGCCTCAACAACCTCGGCCCGCAGACTTTCAACCTGATCCGCATACTCCTCTGGAACATCCGACCACGTCACCTTTGCGCCACGATCACCCTCGCTGAACAACGCCATCTTTTTTGAAAGAACGTCGATTACACCTTTTAAATTCTCTGACTCGCCAACCTGAACCTGCATAGGAACAACATTAGCATTAAATTTTTCTCGAATATCCTTAACAACCTTCATGAAATCAGCGCCAATTCGGTCAAGCTTATTCACAAAAATGATTCTTGGAACATCATAGCGCTCAGTTTGACGCCATACCGTCTCAGATTGAGGCTGAACACCCGCAACCCCACAAAAAACAGCAACAACGCCATCTAACACACGAAGAGACCGCTCAACCTCAATGGTAAAGTCAACGTGACCAGGGGTATCAATAATGTTAATCTGCCGCCCCTCCCAAAAGCAGGTTGTTGCTGCAGACTGAATCGTTATTCCTCGCTCACGCTCCTGCTCCATCCAGTCCATGACAGCCTCTCCCTCATGGACCTCACCAATTTTGTGAGATATTCCCGTATAAAAGAGAATGCGCTCTGTCAAAGTCGTTTTACCAGCATCAATATGCGCCGCGATACCAATATTTCTATAATTTTTTAATTTTTCTGTTGAGCCACTCATTATTTTGTACCTTTACCTACCAAGCATAGTGCGAAAAAGCCCTATTGGCTTCTGCCATTCTGTGCACATCCGCCTTCTTCTTTAGAGCATTGCCACGCCCCTCATGCGCGTCCAAAAGCTCCGCCGCCAAACGCTCCGACATAGTCTTATTTGATCGAGACCTTGCAGCTGCGATGATCCAACGTATCGCCAACGCTTGCCCCCTTTTAGGACGGACCTCTCGAGGCACCTGATAGACAGAACCACCTACACGACGGGATCGTACTTCAATGTACGGCAACACTTGGTCAAACGCCTTATTAAAAAAAGCTAGCGCCTTATCCTTGTCGCCACCAACCTTGCTGGAGACAATATCCATAGCCCCATAAACAATATTACGCGCAACATTCTTTTTGCCGCGCTCCATAATAACATTGATAAATTTTTGAATAAGCTCAGACCCATAAACAAGGTCGACGCCAATCCTTCTATTAAAACTTTGTTTTCTGCGCCTTGGCATAACTCAAATCCTTTACCTAACTTTGTGGGCGCTTAGCACCATATAGAGAACGCGACTGCCTTCTGTTTTCCACCCCTGCGGTATCGTTGGCACCACGAACAATGTGGTATTTCACACCGGGCAAGTCTTTGACTTTCCCCCCGCGAACCAAAACAACGGAGTGCTCCTGAAGGTTGTGGCCTTCACCTGGAATATAAGCCGTCACCTCGACACCAGTAGAAAGCTTTACACGGGCAACTTTACGAAGCGCAGAGTTCGGCTTTTTTGGCGTTACAGTAAAAACACGAGTGCAAACACCTCTCGCCTGAGGGCCACCCTTAAGTGCCGGACTTTTTGATTTAGCCCGAGCTTTTTTTCTGCGAAAACGAGCCAATTGGTTTATCGTAGGCATAGCTGAAAATTCCTATACGTTAACAACTGAATTTGTTTCAAAAACACATTTTCTGTACTACAACCTCCATAAAGACTACTAGTAGCTTACCTTTTTTAATATTTTTTTCAAGCCAAACTGAAAAAACAGGTAAGAAGTACAAGAATCCTCAATACTTAGCCATAAAGCCATGAGACACCTCCTTGCCCCCCTAAATAAATGCCTCTTGTGTGGACTTGCCTGACAAGACATGCTACCTTGTCAACAAATGTTTTTATGCCAAATGTAATTATGAAGCCTGATGTTACATGAATAGCCTTTTATAGTCAAGGAGCAGATGCATGGCAATCTCAAAGCTGCTGTTTTCAATATCAAACAATATAACTTTCTCAGTTATCGGCATACTTGGAATAGGCTTTATCATAGGCTTCCACGAGTTCGGACATTTCATATTTTGCAAAATCTTCGGCGTTAGAACCAACAGCTTCTCAATTGGCTATGGACCAAAGTTATGGTCTAAAAAATTCGGCCTGACACAATTTTCTATTTCCGCGATACCACTGGGCGGTTACGTGGAAATGGCAACCGAGTCTCCCGCAGGCCCAAAGGACCCATCTCTTTTTACTCAAAAACCCTATTATCAAAAAATGTTTATCATTTTTGGCGGTATCACGTTCAACCTGCTTTTTGCCTACTTTATATTGTGCCTCACTTTTCTTGTGGGTCTCCCCAAAACACAATTCCTTTACCCCATCAATAGCACAAACACAATACATACTGTAGCCAAGGGGTCTGCCGCGGAAAAATATGGCTTGAAAGCTGGAGACAAAGTCTTATCTATCAACGGACAAAGAATTGGCAACAGCGCAAAAAGTCTCTTTAAAATTATTCGGCCTCTCGCCGGCAAACAGGTAAATTTGCTAATACTTCGAGGTAAGAAAGAAAAAAAGCTGAAAATAACCTTGGATTCAAGAAAAATATTTGGCCAAGATTATGGTGACTTGGGAGCGATTTTTGAAATGACGAAAAAACCGGGACTTCCATTTATCAGCGCGATCGCACAAGGAATAAAGACCACAAACGCCTATCTTGCTAACACCATTAAAGCATATAAAAATATTTTGGTTCGAAGAGAGACAAAGGGGTTGGGTGGCCCCGTTATGATCATTTCCGAAACTATTAAGGGTGCCGCAAAGGGATTAAAGATCTTTCTTATTTTTCTAGCGATTATCAGCATTAATCTTGCAATACTCAACCTTATTCCCCTCCCTATTTTGGACGGGGGGCAAGCCCTTCTTTACACCATTGAAGCAATAATACGTAGACAACTGCCAGAACGGGCAAAAGAAATCGTCTTTATCGCATGCTGGGTAGCTATGCTTGTACTCTTTGTCTACCTGAGCGCCAAGGATATTTGGCGAATTATTGCACCGTGGTTCAACAACATTAAAAGCTTTTTCGGTGCCTGAAAAAATCCTGTAAAAAAAGAGGCGTATGAATATTTCGTATTCATACGCCTCTTTGCATTAATACCTTTTATGCAAGCTAACTACTTTTTTGAGCTCTTCACTTGTGCTTCGTGTGGATGCTCATTTCCCGCATAAACTTTAAGTTTCTTAAATATTTCACGGCTAAGCCTGTTTTTAGGAAGCATTCGCTTTACTGCAAGCTCAATAAGCTTTGTTGGCTTTTTCTCCATAAGCTCTCTGGCCGTTTGCTCTTTATATCCGCCCATCCAGCCAGTGTATCTATCATAGATTTTGTCTCGCATCTTGTTACCTGTCATGACAATCTTGTCAGCATTGATAACAACAACATAATCTCCACAGTCTGTGTGTGGAGTATAAACTGGCTTATTTTTTCCTCTTAACGAATCAGCGATTCTTGTAGCAAGACGACCCAAAACCTGCCCCTCTGCATCTATGAGAATCCATTGAGGATCTCTGTCCTCTTTTTTCAGAAAAAACGCCTTATTGAAGTTCATAAAAACCCTTTTGCCGGATCAATATAATTTTTTACTTTACATACGAATGGTAAACGAACGAGATGGTTATAAAGTAATGCAAAAAAAGAGCCTGGTCAAATGGAATAGAAGCTCAAATTGTTTATTTCTACAACAAAATGTGTACAATAAATCATGTTTATAGAAAAAATACTTTTCGAAGGGAAATGCCATGACAAATTCCTGGCTCGTGTTAACGCCGCCGATAATCGTTCTAACACTCGCGTTTATCACAAAACGGCTTAACCCTTCCCTGATCACTGGTATTGTATGCGCAGCACTCATTGCCTCAAGCTTTAGCCCATGGGGGGCCGCGAAGTTGGCTGGCGGACACTTAGTCCAAAAGCTCACAGACATTGATAGTTTTTTTCTGTACTCCTTTTTAATTATGCTCGGAACAATCGTAACTCTTATTATCAGAACTGGAGGAGCTGCAGCTTTTACTTCATTTGCATCAAAAAGATTAAAAAATGCAAAAATGGCCGAAACTTCCTCTTTGCTTTTTTCTTTTAGCCTCTTTATTGATGATTATTTGAGCAACTCAACGGTTGGCTATGTAATGAGACCCCTTACCGATCGATTCAAAATAACCCGAGCAAAACTGGCATTCTTAGTCCACTCTATTGCCACACCTCTGGTTGTCTTGGCTCCAATTTCAGGGTGGAGTCACATGATCACAGATAAGCTTCGCGAGGTTGGAATAACAAGCGCTGTAGGCCAAAAAACTGCCGTCATTGCAAATCCGTATTTCACCTATATACAATCAATTCCATTTATATTTTATTCATTCTTAATGCTTGTTTCTGTCTGGTTTATTGTTCGACGAAGAATTTCTTATGGCCCAATGAAAGCTCATGAAATTATCGCAGAAAAAACAGGGAATTTGCATGGAGGGAAAAAGGATGCCATTGACTCCGAGAAAACAACCAAGCATGCATCAGGAACTTTGATAGATCTTTTTGTACCACTCATCACTCTTGTTTGTGCAATAACCACATTCACTATGGGCACAGAAAAATTTATCAAACTTCTCGGTATTCAGATGGAAATAGGCTTCTTACCACTATTTTTGGCCGGCCTCACAACTCTTATTGTTAGTTTTGCTTTTTCAATCATTAGAAAAAAAGCAAAAACGCAAGAAATTCCAAAAATGCTACTAGGCGGAGTTCGCTTGTTTGTTGATGCAATTATCATGCTGTTTTTGGCTTCAATTTTAGGAGCCTTGATTCAACAAAACTTAATGACTGGCCAATATCTTGCAAAAATATTGATTGGCGGTGTAAGCCTCGCACTTATTCCGCTCATGATTTTTCTTGTATCATCAGCAATTGCAATTGCAACAGGAACATCCTGGGGAACAATTGCCATTATGGTACCAATCGCGGTTCCAATGGCAATAACACTTTCTCAAGTAAACCTACCAACAACCATAAGCAGCATAGCACTCTTATTGCCAACAATTGGAGCTGTCCTTTCCGGCGCGGTATGCGGAGACCACATATCTCCAGTTTCTGAAACAACAATCATGGCAGCAAACAGTGCTGGAGCCACACCGGTTGATCACGCAGCAACGCAGTTCTTTTACGCGTTGCCTGCAGTACTGTGCGCATGTCTCGCATTCTTTTTATCTGGGCTATTGCGTCACTATGCAGGCTGGATAAATGTTTCAATTTCAATTGGCGTCAGCTTGACATTGTGCCTCGCCATTTTACATATTTTGAATAAATCAAAAAGAAAATAAAAACTAGAACAGTAAGGTGCAAGATCATGACAACACATAAATTAACAAAAGCTCTTTTTATATTGATCACTATTATCGGAGTTTTTCAGATCAATGCTATGACAGAAACAAAAGGAAAAAAAGAAAAGGAAAAAAAATTTCGCGATCTACGCCCAGGATTTCCAGTTGGACTAGACAAAAAAACACGAAAAACCATAAAAAAAGTGGTCGAAGATCTCAAAAAACAAAGCGAAAAGTGGAACAAAACCACCAATGAAACTATACAAAAATTCGCGCAAGAAAGTAAAAAATGGAACAAAACTTTTGATGAAACAAAAAAAGAAATAACCAAGCTAAATGAAGAAATAAAAAAGACAAACTCCAAAATCCCAACTATCAATGACATTAAAAAAGTGGGCGGCTCAGGAATCTTTTTAGCCGCAGCCCTTATTCTTTTGTGGAACGGACTCAACGACAAAGAAAAAAGCCAACTATGGAAACTGATTGCCGCAGGGAGCAGTGCTATTTTTGGCGGAATTTGGTGGGCGGCAACATAAACAATTAAAACAAAAGAACCTGTTAACCATATCATTCTAGTCGGATGCTCCGGAATCGCAGGAACGGCCATCTTAGTCGCTGGAACAATCTATTTTCTGCATTGGTTAACACAAACAAAATGAAAATATTCTCAGTGCTCTACTGTTTCATCACTATCAACTGATACATCTTCAGATGGCTCCAAGCCTTCGTGCATCATTTTTTCAATTGCATCTAAATCTCGCGGAAGATCTTCACTTAAACAAACGACACCGTCTTTTACCATCCAAAAATCATCTTCTATCCGAATCCCTATGTTTTCTTCCGGAATGTAGATCCCTGGTTCGATGGTAAATACATCACCTACCTGCAATGGACGGCTCAGGTCACCAACATCATGCACATCCAAGCCCAAAAAATGGCCGATGCCGTGCGTAAAATATTTTTCGAGCCCTTTAGACGCTAAAACCTTTTTCGCCAAGTGATGAAGAGATTTATCCGGATTTTCTTTATTGATCAGATACATGCCCGGACGAGCTGTTTGGGCAACCAGTCTTTGTGTTTCTAAGACAGCCTCGTACAACTCACGCTGCCTTGCAGTAAACTTGCCCGAGACAGGGTATGTTCTTGTTAAGTCTGCACAGTAGTTTCCTAAACGTGCTCCAATATCTATTACAACAAGGTCACCATCTTGCAACTGAGAGCCATTGGAAGAGTAATGCAAAACTGTTCCATTTTTACCCCCCGCAACAACGGACGGAAACGCTGGCTTATTGCCTGTTGCAGTAAAAATGTATTCTAAAGCTCCCTGAATTTCTCCTTCTGAAACGTTTGGTTCTATTGCTTGAGCAGCAGCATCATGGGCCATCGCGGTGAGAGTAATCGCTTCGTACAATCTCTCTATTTCGTGACTATCTTTTGTGCGACGCATTACCTCAACAATAGGCGAAACATCAACAATGCTTGAAGCCAGTTCTGGCACAAAAGTTTTAATACGCTCAATAACACACCGTTGTTCTACGTACCTATGAACATTGTCTGGGCAAAGCGTAAATATTTTTTTTCCATTCACAACCATACTTTGCAAGCGATCAAGCAAATGCTTGTACTGATCTTGTGAAAAAAATGGCGAAATACCATACCCCTTACATGGGCCACCGAGCGGCATAACCTCATCAACGCCAAGCTCCTTTGCATTTTCTTGCGTCAAAGGAACTTTAACATCCATCCATTTTGCTCTCTCTTGCGAGCAATTTGGGACATACAGTGTTGTTTTACCATCAAAGTCACAAACTAAAACAACCCCCGGCTCTTCAATTCCTGTAAGATAAAAAAATGAACTGTCCTGCTTGAAAAGTTCAGAATCACGCTCGAAATTTGCAAAAAGAACAATTTCTCCAACTCCCTGCTTAGCATATTCACGCTTTACAGAAGACAGCAGACTTTTGAGCCGAGAAACATAAAACGATTCGTTAACTTTAAAAGAAACATCAGATAACATCTAAAAAACCTTTAATTTAAAATGGTCGACGCTCTGACAGAGCTTTATAGACTGTCAGGCGATCCATAAATTCTAAAGACGAACCAACTGGCACACCCCTTGCCAAACAAGATATTTTCACAGAACTGTCTTTTAGTTTACTTGCAATAAAAGCTGCCGTTGCTTCACCTTCAGGTGTTTGATTCGTAGCCAAAATAACTTCTCGAACATTATTGTTTTTCACACGACTGACAAGAGGCTCGATCGACAAATCTTCAGGGCCAACACCATCGAGCGGGCAAATTGCACCACCAAGAACGTGATACACTCCGTTATAGCCGCCTGTTTTTTCAATTACAAGCAACTCTTGCCAAGTTTCAACTACACAGACAAGACTTTGATTTTTGCTTTTAGATGAACACAAAAAACAATCTGATGTTTTTTCTTTCCAAGCAAAACAAGTTGGGCACTTTTGTAGATTTTGTTTTGCAGACAATATCACAGCACAAAATTGTTCGATGGAACGCATATCCATATTTAAAAAGTGGGATGCAGCACGATATAAACTCTTTGATGCTAGGTACGGCACCTGCTGCAAAACTTTTAAAAGGTTATCCAATGATGGAAGCTTTTCCATTCGTTACGCCGCCCTTTTCCATCTCTTTTGAATTGTCGTTTGCAGTACACCAAGCAAAGAACTCATCATAATGTAAAGCGCCAAACCTGCAGCAAGATTAGCAACAAACGCACCAAGAACAAGCGCCATTGCAACAACCATGAACCGCTGGCTCTTCTCCCCTGTAAGCGCCTGAGCAAGCATTGCAAGGACAAGCAGGACCGGCAACACATAATACGGATCTTTAGCCGATAAATCATGAATCCAGAAAACAAATGGCGCTTTATAAAACTCTATAGAACTGGAAAGCACTCGACTCAGCGCAAAAAACACTGGAACTTGTAGTAAAAGCGGTAAACATCCTCCAACTCCTGGCATGCCATGCTTACGAATCAACTCTGCTTTTGTTCTATTGAGGGTTTCCTTGTCGTTTTTGTATTTCTGTTCAACGTATTTTAGTTTTTTCTGCAACTCGAGACGTTTCTTCATTCCTTCTTCTGCACGCATAGTGAACGGAAGAAGAAAAAGTCTGATCAGAAGTGTTAAAATTATAATTGCCAGGCCATAGTTTCCAACATACTCCTTAAGAAGCTTTAAAAACCACAACAAGAACTTTGCAATCGGAGCAAGTAGACCAGAATATTCAAGTGTTTGCTCAAGGCGCTCATCGACACGAGCCATCGCACCCTCCTCTTTTGGTCCAAAATAGAACGAGACAGTCCAACTTGTTGGCTTTTGAACATTCGGACCTTCCAAAATAGAAAAGAGCTTTTTGTCTGAAGGAGCGCGATAGTAAGCTCTTTGAACAAACTTATCTGCATCTTCAACCATCACGTTGAGAAAATATTTACTATCTCCACCAAAAAGCTCTGGATTAAACCACCCCGTTTGAGCGTCAAGCTTACCTCCCGGTTTTCTTTCAACAGAACCTTTTTCATTAACAACTACAGCAGATGGAGTCCCAGGAATCTCAGGAGTGAATGGCGACGGGAAGAAGATTCGCGCACGAACACCCTCTTCAAGCTCTTTCTTTTGCTCAACCTCAACTTTGAGGTTAACTTTATAAGTCTCTTTAAAAATCGTATATGTCTTATTAATATTCACATCACTTACAGGAGAGCGGTATTGGTAACGCACCTCGATGGCAGAATCCGTCTCACTTGTCCCCAGCAACTTGTAGTAGTAAGGGGTTTTGTTCTCCAAAGCGACAAGAAAACACTTATCCTCTCGCTCCTTTTGCCCTACTGGGAAAACAGTATTGATCAAACTCGGTTTACCATTCAGCTTTCTTTTGATTTCAAGACGCTCCAATGAAGCTCCATCGTTAGAAAAAACAAGTTTTGCCAAATCTGTCTCTACCTCAGTCATAACAGCTTTATGCAAACGCTTTTCATCAATAAAATCTATTTCTCGATTAAGAGGCCGATAATCCATTTTATTTCTTGGAGCAACAAAACTCTGACCCGAACGGGCTCCCTGTCCACTTGAATCCTGCCCTTTGTTGCTACTAAAAAAGAATCGCTGTATAGCAAAAACCGTAATCAAAGCCAATCCAAGAGGAAGCAACATATCTTTGAAATTCATAATGACTTTTTCTCCACATCAGAGGCCCATATTATGCAGGGGCCGATTAAACAAATAGCCGTGAAGCTTTTATGATACCAAAGAAAGGCAAATGCAGCCAGCGAAAACTCCTTGCTCAATTTTACATAAACCAGTGATTAGGCTATAAAGATAAAAAAGACTCAATTACAGAATCTTTTGTAAAAAAAGGAGAATGCCGTCATGAGGATGCAAAAACGACAGTTTCGTATTGGCGAACTTGCAAAAAGACTTGATGTAGAACGATTTGTCATAAGATTTTGGGAAAAAGAATTTAAAATAAGCCCACAACGCTCTCATGGCGGACAACGTTTTTATGATGAGAAGGATTTTGCCACCTTTTCAAAAATAAAAAAACTACTCTACCAAGAGGGATTCACCATTAATGGAGCACGTCAACAACTCAAACAAAACAAAGACACAGAAATTCTTGGATCACACAAAACAACTATTGAAAACCCTACAGAAATAGTGACAAAAAAACGGGACGAAGAATTCATAAAACGCATTAAGCTTCTTAAAAAAAAGCTTCTGGATCTTTCTAAAAGCTTTTAAATGATGTTAAAAAACAATTCTCAACAACCTTGTATCTGTAATCGTTTTTTACTATTTTAGGCTCTGTGGAAAAAACTTTAGAAACATCTTGGAATATAAAGGAGCACGGTGTACAAAAAGAAGGCACACATACATTTTGTTGGCATAGGCGGCATAGGTATGAGTGGCATCGCAAAAATATTGAAATTTCAGGGTTATGAGATTTCTGGTTGCGACCTAGACATAACACAAAAAAGTATTGCCGAACTTATTTCAATTGGATGCAAAATATACCAAGGCAACAATACAGATAAGTGTAAAAAAAGTCCTATCGATATCCTTGTTTATTCCTCTGCAATAAAAACAGACAACCCCGAGATTATAGCCGCTAGAAAACGCGGCATCCCAACAATTTCTCGAGCTCTTATGCTTGCAGAACTGATGCGAACAAAATATAGCGTTGCCATAGCAGGATCTCATGGTAAAACAACTACAACGTCTCTTATTTCGCACATTCTTATTGAAGCACAGATGGACCCAACCGTTATTATTGGAGGTCATTTGAAAAATATCTCAACTAATGCACGATTGGGAAAAGGAGATTTTCTTGTAGCAGAGGCCGATGAAAGCGATCGGTCTTTTTTACAACTACAATCAACACTGGCTGTTATAACAAATATTGATCTTGAACACCTGGAAACATACAAAAACCTCGAAGACGTAAAACAAACATTCAGACAGTTTTTGCGAAATTTGCCGTTTTATGGAAAGGCAATCATTTGCGCAGATGATGCAAACATACGCTCACTACTACCAATTCCCTACTTAAAACTCATAAAATATGGCATCGATAAAAAACTTGATATTTGGGCGGACAATATCAAGCTCAAACGCGATCATTCAACGTTTGATCTCTTTACTAAAAAAAAGGGAAAACTGGGAAACATTTGCGTAAACATGCCCGGTAAGCACAACATTCTTAATAGCCTTGCTGCGATAGCCCTTTCACTAGACCTCAATATTAGTTTCAAAACTATCGCTCGGGCTTTAAGCTGCTTCCAGGGAATAGAACGCCGATTTTCTTACAACGGCACATTTTGTGGAGCAGAAATTTTCGATGATTATGGACATCATCCTCGTGAAATTATTAATACACTCGAAGTTGCAAAAAAAAGAGCTCAAAGAAAGCTGACTGTAATATTTCAACCACATCGCTACTCCCGAACACACAAACTATGGGATGACTTCGTTTATACATTTTCGCAAAGCGCTATCGATCACTTAATCATCACCGATATATATCCCGCAAGCGAACTCCCTATTCCCGGAATAACCGGAGAAAAACTAGCTCAAGCAATTAGAGAAACAAACCCCAAACTTAACGTCAGCTTTGTACCATTTGAAGATCAATTTGAAAGCATAACAAAACAACTTACATCTATTGCAAGACCACTAGACCTTATTCTTCTTCTTGGTGCAGGAAAAATCAATCGACTGGCAAAATATATATCCTAAATCTCCCCACTCTTTACTTGACTCACACCCTTCAAACAGAAACAAAAAGCAAATTGTTGAAAACGCATGCTTTCTAGCTGTAAAATTAAAGAAAAGGGGAATTGCATTGTTTTGCAATAAAAAAACTTAACCAGTAAAGGAAAGAATTATGGAACTAAAAAAAATATCGGGATTAATCACAGTCATTTGCTTATTGGCAGGTATTTCAATGCAGACATTCGCTGGCGGAAGAGGTCGACGTGCAGCAAAAGGTGCACTGATAGGAGGATTAACGGGCGGCCTGGTGGGTGGCGCGGCTGCTTCTGGTGGAAGTAGAGGATTTGGAGGTGGATTTGGGATTGGACTTGGTGTTGGAGCTGCAACTGGTGCAATTGTTGGAGCTGCAACGTATGATCCTGAAGATGAACGATATGACATTCAAAAAGATCGTGAAAAAGTTGAAAATAAAATCGAAAATATTGAAGAAGAGCTTGAACATAGAGACCGTGAAATAGAAGATCTTAAAAGAAAAATTCAAGTAAAAAAGCAAGAAATGGATCAAACAGACGATGCCAAACAGCAACGCGAACTTAGAAAGCTAGAAAGAAGACTCGATAAACTTGAAAATAAGCAAAGAAGACTTGAAAAAAAACAAACAAAGCTTGAAAGAAAATCAAGAAGACTTGAAAGCAGACTTCGAGCTCTTTCATAACATTCCTTCAATAAAAGTAGGGGGAAACAATGAAAAGAAACCTCATCGTAATAATTATCGCCAGTGCTTTGTACGCTTTTGCCATGAATACACGGGTAAAAGGCGTTTCATCCAGCGCACTTGAGCGTGGCTTTACACGTAGGTTTGGGGCGCACAGTTATCTGCTCCAAGAACCTGAATATTTTCGCCAATATGGTTATAATAAAAATCTATGCTGCAAAAATAGACAAGAAAAATGCAGAAAAAAAAGATGTGTAAAACAAATAAAAAAACAACACAAAAAGAAAACTAAAAAAGAAGGACAACGACGTTTTTGTGAATGGAGCTAACAAAAAAATAATTATAGGCTCTAGATATTAGTTTGTGCTGAACCAGTAGAGATAATAACGGTTGCACCTTCCGTTTTGCATCGACAGTACATACTTTCATGAGGCCTAATTGATATGGCGCAAACCCTTCCGGGTTTTACAAAAATTTGAGAAATCTCGTTCCCCTGAAAAAAAGAAAGAGTTCGCCAACCGTTGCGCTCCATTTCCTGTTGATAAAAACTCACCACTTCACTCGGCAATAAGTTTGTCTTGTATCCAAGCTGCAATCCTCCTGAATCATCAAAAAAATCTTGACTAAAAAAATCATAAATAGGTTTAGAACTCAGCAAAACAGGAATATCTATAAGCCTCGCTTCCTTCCTACGAGCATTTTCCTGCGCAATGGCTGCTCTTTTTTTTCTAGGAATCTTTTTAGACTTTTTACTTGTTTTTCCGAACGTAGACTCAATAGACGAATTCTCAACTTTTTTCCCTTCCAGAAAAACATGATGCTCTCTGACATCATCACGAATCGCCCGCTCAGAAGTAGATGAAAAAAAAGGATCGCTACCGCTTTGGTAACGATCCTTTTGTGTCTTTTTTTCAGGTTGTTTTGGCGAACAGGCCGGCAACAGAAAAATAAAGAGGAAACTAAATGCTCCGATTTTTTTCAACCCAGCCACAACACCCTCCTGAAACTTTTTTATTGTTCAGAATTCGCTCGTCGTTGACGCAAGCGGTCTTTTTGTTCCCTTGTTAGAACTTTCTCTTGAACACGAGCCGCCTTACCCTTTCTGTCCCTCATGTAGTACAACTTCGCTCTGCGAACCTTACCCCGACGAACAAACTTCACAGAATGAATATTTGGAGAATAGTACGGAAATACTCGCTCAACTGAAATCGCATTCGCGGCGATCTTACGAACAGTAAAAGTGGAAGAAGCTCCATTGTTATGTTTGGCAATCACATCGCCTTCGAAAACCTGCAATCTCTCCTTGCCACCCTCACGAATGCGAAGAGAAACTGCTATGGCATCACCAATTGCAAACTCGGGAAACTTCCGTTCTGTAATCCCAATTTCGTTGATTGTTTCTCTGGAATATTGTTTGGATTTCATTTTTTTCCTTTAAAACAAGCTTTGATCTCGTTTTTATAAAAATGGTAAATATTCATTTACTATACGGGAAAATCACCCTTCTGCCAATTGCTAATCACGCTTTTTTATATTTATTCCCAACCATCGATCCATTATCGTCGCTACAGCAGACCTTACAGAGAGATGATTAAAATCTGAAAAACCAGCGACTGGCATCAACACAAAATCCGACCTTCTCATTATCTGATCGGACAATCCTCTTCCCGTGCCAAAAACAAAAAGAACTGGACGGCCCTCCCGCCAGACAACCGATTGATCATGAAACGATATAGTCTTACACGGCCACATACGCGCTGAGGTTGTCACAATAATCGGCCTCACACCCTCTCTTTCCTCGATTTTATGAAGAACATCATTCAACGAGGAAACAAGGCGCACATGCTTGAGAGCCTCATGTCGCTCAGGATTATATTCTATCCCCACTCCTTCTTGCCAAAAAGAAAGCAACTTTTTTACTACTTTTTGTTGATCCTTCAAGGGCGTTACAATAAAAAATTGATCAAAACCAAAAGTTCGTGCCGAACGAGCAATGTCATGAATATCCAAAGAAGTTACTGAAGTTGTACCTTCTTGGCAATCTTGCCCAACCATCACCTGATCATGCATCAAGACTATGTAGTGTGATGGGATAGTTTTTTTTGCAACTTTTTTTTGCTCATCGGTCATATCGCTCGAACGTAACCAATCGAAATGATGTAAAACCGTACGTTGAGCGGCCTGTTCCATGCGCCATTTTTGCATTGCACCATGATTACCCGAGCGAACAACAGGCGGAACTTCTTGCCTTTTCCACTCAACAGGCTCTGTATACTCTGGATAATCGACAAAAGCATCCATGAACGAATCTCGTTCAACCGATTCTGATTTTCCAACAACACCTGGAATAAAGCGCAAAACACCTTCCAAAAGCATCATTGCAGGAATATCCCCACCCATTAAAACAAAATCGCCGACGGAAACAATCTCGTCAGCATATTCTTGCTCAACCCGTGCATCCATTCCTTCATAACGAGCAGGAAGCAACATAAGGTGCCCCACCCGGATCGCATCCTGATAGATCTTTTTTAGCAAGGACTGATTAAGTTTTTTGCCATGCGGCGAGAAAAAAATTTTAAAAGCCTTACCAAACTTTTTCTCTTTGGCCTCCACACCCTTTTGAATAACTAATGGTTTTATAAGCATTCCGGCACCATGGCCAAAAGTTGGAGCATCAATGCGAGTTCCTGGCGATAAAAACGAAGAGTAAGAATCAACGTCGTAAGAAACTATCCCAGCCTCACAAGCCCGTCGCACCAAACTTGTCTGCAAAAAACAACTATAAAGGTCGGGAAAAACCGACAGAATTGAAATGTTCATTTATTTAACAATATCAACAAAAACCTGGGTGCCTTCTCTCTGATTTAGCGCTGTTATCAGCGAACGGATAGAGCGAATTGTCTGCCCCCCCTTACCAATAATCTTACCGAAATCCTGCTCACAAACGTGAACCGACAGCATAATCTTATTTTCTTCTTCTTTTCTCACAACACGAACGAGTGACCGATCTTCAACTAGCTCCATCACCACAAATTCGAGAATATTTTTTAGCATGTTCTACAAACCTCCGCTCTTGGCCCTAAAAACCAATGAGCTTATGTCCCTTTGGTCCTACGCGCCGCCCTGTTCCCCAGTCTTTTTGTACAATTTTTGCAATCTCTTCACAGCATCAGATGGAATTGCTCCCAACCCAATCCAATGATTTATTCTTTCTTGATTAAATTGCACAAGTTTGCCGCTTAACCCGTCATATGAGCCAAGATTCTCCAAAAACGCACCGTCTCTCTTCTTGCGTCCATCAACAGCAACTATTCGATAAAATGGGACTTTCTTTTTCCCCACGCGAGACAAGCGTATTCTAACTGCCATGTAAATCCTTCCAAATGCATATAAACAAAATTGTAATACCAAATATATAGCGACCGATACAAGAATAAGGCTCTAAAAACGCCCAAACCTCTTAAACAGTTTAGCAAATTGCTGGCTTTGTTCAAATCGAAGCAATAATACGTTGACATCGGCCACCCGAACACCTGACCCTTTAGCAATCCTACTTTTACGCGACCCATTCAGAATACGTGGATTTAGACGCTCTTTTGGAGTCATTGAGCTGATAATCGCCTTGAAGCGCTTCATATCCTGCTCTCCCTTTTGCAGCATATCTGGCGAAACATTTCCCATACCAGGAATAAATTTCACAAGCTTCGAAAATGATCCCAACCTTCCAACCATGCCCATCTGATCAGCAAAATCTTGCAGTGTAAACTTTCCCTTGCGGAATGAACGCATAACAGATTCATGCTCTTCTTGCTTGATTTTTTCTTCAGCCTTCTCAATTAGGCTTAGCACATCACCCATCCCGAGTATACGATCGGCCATACGTTCGGGACGAAAACGCTCTATCTCATCAACCTTTTCTCCTGTTCCGACAAATAAAATAGGTTTTTTTAGAGCATATCGAAACGCAAAAGCTGCACCACCCCGAGAATCACTGTCCATCTTAGTCAAAATCACTGAATGAAAATTCACTGTCTGAGCAAATGCCTCAGCAACATTAAGCGACTCCTGCCCTGTCATAGCATCTAAAACAAGCAACTTATATTTTGGTCTAAATACTGAATCAACCTCCTGAAGCTCTTTAAGCATCTGGTTATCTACATGCAAGCGACCCGCAGTATCCAGAAAAACAATCTCATATCGTCCTTCACATGCATGTGCAGAAATTTCCTGGGCAGCAGCAACCGGGTCCGTACTAGAGGATCTATAAAAGTCTACGCCAACCTGTTTTGCCAATAATTCAAGCTGGTCAATGGCTGCAGGTCGATAAAAGTCGACCGATCCGAACAAAATTTTTCGATCTTTTGAACGATTCTTCGCTTCTTTTTTTATGAAATGTGCTAATTTTGCCAATGTGGTGGTCTTTCCAGAACCCTGCAATCCCATAACCATAACCGTTGATGGAATTTGAAACGAAAAGTTTATACCACTCTGATCACCACCTAAAAAGTGCAAAAGCCTCTCGTGGACGACTTTTATAAACTGTTCACCCGGCTTAAGAGAAGCGGTTACCTTTTGGCCAACCACCTCCTTCTGAATGCTTTGTATAAACTCTTGAACCAATTTTTGCGGAACATCCGCTTCCAAAAGTGCATCTCTGACCTTTTCAAGGGCTTCTTGAATATTTTTTTCAGTCAAGGCGCCTTTGCCTGTAAGGCGAGAAAAAACAGATGAAAATTTTTTGGATAAAAAATCAAACATATAAGCACCTCAATATGTAACGAGATATTTTGTCTGTGCAGCCTTTCAGCATAATATCAGAAAAAAACTCAGTTCGACAGGCCCTTGACCATAAAAGGCCTTTCTATTAGCATTATTAAAATGAGAATTTTGTAGCAATCACCTTCAAAAGCGGGTATAAATTCGTATGGCTAAACAGGCTGTTTATCTTACAACATATCTACCGAAAGTTCTTCTTGTCGGTGTCGATGCACCTTACAATAGAACAAAGGATATCTCCACATACTACAATGAGTTTTTAAACCTTATTAAAACAAATGGCGTTACTTACCACGAAACTTACTTTACAAAATTACGTGAAATTAGCACACCTTATTTTTTTACCAAAGGTAAACTAGAAGAATTAAAAAAACTGTGCGACGAAAAAGAGATTGAGGAGGTAATCTTTTCCGAAGCACTGACTGCTCAACAGGAACGCAATCTTTCTGACCTTTTGAATGTTACTGTTTTTGATAGAACAAAACTGATCTTGGAAATATTTGAAAAATCAGCACACACCACAGAAGGCAAAACTCAAGTAGCTGTTGCTATGCTTCAATATAAAAAATCTCGACTTGCCGGAAAAGGCATTCACATGAGTCAGCAAAGAGGTGTTGTCGGACTACGCGCTGGATTTGGTGAAACGGCAAAAGAGAGAGAAACTAGGGATATTGACACGCAAATTCTTAAGTTAAAGAAAAAGTTAAAAAAAATTCAAGACGTACATACAACGCAACGCAAAAATCGATTGATCAACAAAATTCCACACGCTTGTCTTGTTGGCTATACAAACGCGGGGAAATCAACCATTTTAAACGCTTTAACCAAAAGCTCTGTTGATGCGCAAGATAAACTATTCGCAACGCTAGATACAACAACTCGAGAATTGTACATTGAAGGAGAAAAAAAAGGACTTATTTCTGATTCGGTTGGATTTATTCAAAATCTACCTCACCATTTAATCGAAGCATTTAAATCGACCCTCGAAGAGTTGAAATACGCGAATCTTCTTTTGCAAGTTGTTGATATTTCAAACCCAAACTGGGAATCTCACATCCGAATTGTTCACGAAATTTTGAACAGTTTGGAGATAGAAAAAGAAATGATATACATTTTTAATAAAATAGACAAAGTTCACGATCCAGAAGCACTAAAAGAAAAACTTAAAAAGTATCAACCGTATGTTGTAACCCATACAAAAGACAAAGAAGGGCTACAACCACTGAAAACATTTTTACATTCATGGAACAACAAAAAAGAGGAACCAACCTGTGAAAAAAATATTTGCTCTCACTGCCCTCACCGTAATAATGCCTGCTTTTTCAATGATGAAAAATAAACATCGCAAGCCTATTTGTCTGGATAAGAAAAAACAGCAAAAAGAAGATGATATAACTCTTAATCAAATCGTAGAACTTGCAAAAAAAAAGATGGCTCAAAAAACTAACAACTGATTTTAGTTATCATAATTCTATTTACAGCTCACCCGTTTTGTAGTAGAAAACACACAGGTTTTTAGACACATTGATTTTTTCTGCTACAAAAGGGAGCGCGATGAATAAAAAGTTCGTACCTGTTGGTCTGTTATTTTCAGTTTTATTTCTCTTGAGCAAACCACTGAAAGCTGAAGAACAAGAATTTAAAGAACATTTTAAAAAAGCCAATGAACTTTTCAAAAAAGATAAAAAAGATGAAGCGATTTTTTATTACAACAAAACAATAGAAGCAAACCCAAACTGCCATCAAGCATACTTTAACAAAGGACTTGTACTAGCAAACCGCGGAGATCTGGTTGGAGCTGAAAACAGTTACCGAAACGCCCTTGAAGTTCACTCTCATTATAAAAAAGCTCATCTTATGCTCGGCGACATTCTTAAACAACAAGAAAAAAACGAACAAGCGCGTGAAACATATGAGCAACTTCTTCAACTAGATCCTTATCATTTTGAAGGGCACCTTCATCTGGCGCGAGTCCTCTCTGACCTTCGAGCATTCCCAGAGGCTATTGAACATTTTGAAAAGGCTCTCTCCATCAAACCAAACAACTTGCAATGCAAGCTTGATCTTGCAAACACGCTTAACATGGCAAATCAAACTGAAGAAGCTCTGCGTCTGTATAGAGAACTCGAAGATAAACTTCCCCAAAGCACATCCATCATTTACAACATTGCGTATACATTAAAAAAATTAGGATATATCGAGGAGGCAATCCCCTATTACCACAAAGTCCTCGAATTAAACCCTGACCATGCCGAAGCTCATTTTGGACTTGGTCTTTCACATCTCATGCAAGAAAATTTCTTGGAAGGATGGAAGGAATATGAGTGGCGGTGGAAAAGAACACGCTACACGCCACGCAACTTTCGACAACCACAATGGGATGGCTCCGACCTTCACGGAAAAACAATTTTACTGCACGCTGAGCAAGGGCTTGGAGATACCTATCAATTTGTTAGATTTGCCAAAATAGCGAAAGAACACGGTGGAATGGTGATTGTGGCAGCACAAAATCCACTGGTACAAATTTTGTCAGAATGTGACTACATAGACCAAGTTGTATCGTTGCACTCATCTTTGCCCCCATTTGACGTACATGCTTCACTCATGAGTTTACCGCTTATTTTAAAAACGGAAGTTGTCACTATTCCAGCAGACATTCCATATCTATTTTCCAAAGATGAATTGGTAGAACTATGGGAAAAAAACCTTTCCTCAGATACCAACTTCAAAATAGGTATTTGTTGGCAAGGCAACCCTAACTATAGCACTCCGTTTTTACGTAATGCCGTTGCTGCAAAATCAATTCAACTTGCTCAATTGGCTCCAATCAGTGAAATACCTGGCGTCAGTCTTTATTGTCTGCAAAAAACAACCGGAGAAGAACAATTAAATAATCTTCCTGAAGGTTTCCACCTGCACGTATTCGGGCCAGATTTTGACAAAACAAATGGTCGCTTCATGGATACATCTGCCGTCATGAAAAATCTCGACCTTGTCCTAACTGTTGATACCTCCATAGCGCATCTTGCTGGTGGACTTGGTGTTCCAGTCTGGGTTATACTTCCCGAGCCTGCAGATTGGCGCTGGATGCTACGCGAATCAGACACTCCATGGTACCCGAACATGAAGCTATTCAGACAGCCTAGACCAGATGATTGGGAATCTGTCATTCAAACCGTTGTTAATGAGCTGAAAAAAAAGGTTGGACTAAAAAAGACAGACCAAACAAAAAAATTCGCTCATCTCACAACAGAAAAACTCATTGAAACAGTTGCTCAATTAGAAATCCAAGTATCTACCGCTGAGGACAATAATCAACGGAAAAATATAGAAATTAGACTTAATAATGCACGTAGAAATCTGGATTTACGATGTGGAAAATCCTCTCAACGCGACTCTCTACTGGAGAAATTTATCAATGTTACAAAAAAGCTATGGCAATACAAAATGGAAATCTCCCGCCTTTCACCAGGAGACGAAGAGTTTGCATCAACAGCACAAAGCACGGTCACTCTATGCACACTCAAAGATAACATCATGAAGCAAATACTCACTGTCGTATAAAATAGCTAGGGAGACAATAATGTGGGCTCAAACGCTTGTTTTAGTAATAATATTTTTATTCGGCCAAGAAACATATGCTGACATTCAATCAAAAACAGCGCAAGATTACTTTAATCAAGCAATGACCCACAAAAAAAACAAACAATCAAATGAGGCGATCAACTGCTTTCTTCAAGGATTAGCGGTTGATCCACTTCATTTTAAAACCCACTTTTATCTAGCCGGAGAATACTATTACCGAGAGAAATATAACAAGTCCATTGAACACTACAAAAAAGCTCTAAAAATTAATCCCCAGTCATATCAAACCGCTTGTAATTTGGGTATTATCCTTGCCAAAAATAGCACGACCAGACAAGAGGCATACAACTTTTTTTCTCAATCAATATCATACAACCCAAACTATGCATCTGCATATTTTCATAGAGGCAGACTCTCTAATCTTCTTGGAAACTACAATGAAGCAGAATCAGATTATCGACAAACAATTGCTCTGCAAAAAAATCATGTTCATGCACGGGCAGCTCTTGCCAAAATTTTACGCGATCGCGGCGAATTTGAAGCCTCAATTGATCTTTTAGAACAAGCATTAGAACTTGAACCCAAAAACATTCACCTTTGGTTCGACCTTGGATTTAGCGCAAACATGATTGGCGAAGTTGATAAATCAATCTCATCATACGAGCAGATTTTGCAAATTGTACCGCGCCACCCGCAATCGTATTACAACATCGGCTATACACTCAAAATGGGAGGAGATCTTGATGGAGCAATTGCAGCATATCAAAAGGCCCTAACACTAAACCCACATTATCATCAAGCCCAATTCGCTCTTTCCCTGGCGTATCTCAACCAAGGAACATTTCAAAAAGGTTGGAAACGATATGCACAAGAACAGTTGGGCCGAGGAAAAATCAATCAAGACCAACTACTTCAATGGTTTCAAACCGACCAACTCCAAGGAAAACATATTTTTTTGCGTCATCAAGGCGGTCTTGGTGACGTTATGCAATTTGTACGATTCGTAAAAGAACTAAAAAAACGAGGAGCTTATACCATTGTATTAGTATCAAAAGCTCTTAAAAAACTACTTTCTAGATGTAGTTATATAGATAGACTACTTGTCAGAGGTGACAGAATACCGCCATTTGACACGCAAACAACACTGATGGCACTGCCCGCCATTTTTAATCCAAGTGAACAGGAAATACCTGCCGAGATTCCCTATATATTCTCTGATCCAAAACTCACCACATTATGGAAGAAAAAAGTTGCAGAAACAAATCCAGAAAAATTATTCAAGGTCGGATTGTGTTGGACTGCCGACGAAAAAAATGATTTGAATCGTCCTCCAGTTGCGCGAAGATCTATTCCCCTTGAACTACTTGCACCACTTGCACAATGCAAAAACGTTGTGTTTTACAGCCTTCAAAAAGAAAATCCGGGTGTTACGGAAAACTTTGAAACTGAACCTTTAATAAACACGTGGGGGCCAGATTTTGACACACAACATGGAGCATTTATGGACACTGCAGCATTGATTGAAAATCTTGATCTCGTAATTAGTGTTGATACATCAATTGCTCATCTTGCCGGCGCGTTAGGCGCTCCTGTCTGGCTCGTATTACCGTTCAGTGTTGATTGGCGCTGGATTGCGCATCGCACAGATTCGCCGTGGTACCCAACAATGCAAATCTTCAAACAAGAACTCCCTATGGATTGGTCGCCGGTTATACACAAAATTGCAAACGAGCTGCAAGACCTAACACACTCACTTTTTGAGGCCAATCTGAAACTAGGACAGATGCTTTCCGAACAACATCAAAACAAAAAGGCTCTTTATCACTTTGAACGCGCACTAAGTTTGCGACCATGTGATAAAAAAACCAACAAAATATTGGCAAACAACTTCCTGAATCTTGGAAATAAAAAATTCAACCAAGGATGCGGTCAAGAAGCACTGCAAATTTTTAAAAAGATACTATCTATTAATCCCAACTATGCAACGGTCCACCACAATATCGCATTTACACTCGCAGAACGATTAGGAAGACACGATGAAGCGATCAAACACTACAAGATATCCTTTCAACTACACCCAGATAATCCTGAAACTCATTTTTGCTATGCACTTTCTTGTTTAGCAACAGGAAACATGAAAACTGGCTGGAAAGAATACCTCTATCGATGGAAAAGACCTGGCAGTGCACCACGCTCTTTCGGAGCTTCTCTTGTAAAACAATGGAAAGGCGAGCCCCTGAATGGAAAAACAATACTTATTCGTTGCGAACAAGGCCTCGGCGACACACTACACTTTATTCGGTATGCGCAACTATTAAAAAATCAAGGGGCAACGGTAACTGTTGAAGTTCAAAAACCACTTGCCAAGATTCTCTCTTTGTGCAGCTATATCGATCAACTCATCACAATTGGAAGCGCCTTGCCAAACTATGACTATCAAATACCACTCCTTGATCTACCAGCGCTTTTTGAAACAACATTACAAACTATTCCAACAAAGGTTCCATATCTGTACGCCGACAACATAGTCGAACAAAAGTGGAAAACTTTTTTCAAAAAAGACAAAAATTTTAAAGTTGGCATTTGCTGGAATGGTGATGCTTCACACGGCCAGATTAAGTTCATGCCACTTAAATTATTTGCCCCACTAATGCAACTTAACGGAGTCATGTTTTACAGCCTACAAAAATTCAATGGCCTTGAACAAATAGCTGATCTTCCTCAAGATGTTAATTTTTATCAATTTGATGATCAATTTGACACTGAAAACGGAAGCTTTATGGATACCGCCGCAGTTATGAAGCATCTCGATTTGGTTATCACCGCCGACACATCTATCGCCCATCTTGCAGGAGGGTTAGGCGTGCCAACGTGGGTTATTTTACCATTTCCCGCAGAATGGCGATGGCTCATTGAAAGAGATGATTCACCTTGGTATCCAACCATGAAACTTTTTCGACAAACAAAAATAAATGACTGGAATAATGTTCAAACGAAACTCTTGTCAACCCTTAAAAAACTAAAAAAATAATATGAAAAAAATCTTTTTTTTTATGTTAACAGTTCTTGTCCTTCAACCTACAACGGCTCAAAGTTGCCTCTACTTACCATTTAAATCAATCTTCAAATTTTATACCTACTCCTTCAAACAAAAACAAAACAATTTAAAAAATCAAAAAAAAATTGTAAAAAACAAAATAGCTCAAAACAAAAAGGTGGCCCGCAAAATACGCACGCTGAGATTAAAACTAAGAAAAATCAGTCAACCCCCGTATCGACAAAAAACCAATGGGAACCCTCACCATAGACGCACAAAATCCGACAATATGAACAATATAAAGTTATCAAGAGAGGAATACATAAAAAACGATCCTCAAATTTTTAACTACATACCCTACGAGCAGTGGCTTTCGAAAAACTCAAACAAAAAATTGTATGAAAAATATAAGCAACTGTACAAAAAACTAAAAAACAAAAACCCCGTTTAAATTTATTTAGCTTGACCTACAAAATGCTATCAAAAAAATCGACAACCTTTTGTTCTTCGGCCTCTACAGCTCTATCACGTGGCGTTTGCCCCTTTTTATTTTTCGCATCAATTTTTGCACCCCGCTCAACGAGAAATTGAACAATTTCCAACTGACCTCCTGATGCAGCCTCATGCAACGTGGTATCTTTACTCACATCTTCATAAAAAATATCCGCTCCCAATTCATCAACGAGATAGCGAACAACGTCAAGATGCCCTTCCATCGCAGCATGAGTCAACTGAGAACAATTGCAATCCAGTTTCCTGTTGATATCCAAACCATGTTCTCGTACAAAATATTTCACCACCTCCAAATGCCCCTCACCAACAGCTATGGTTCCTGGACACCACCCCCTTTCAGAGCACTTAGTATTATCTGCACCATTTTTTATCAGATACTTTATGACCTCCAGTTGGCCTCCTCTGGCCGCATAGTACAAAGGAGTTTCCCCATCCTCGTCCGTAGCATTTACATCCACACCCTTATTCACAAAAAACTTTACAACATCAGCATGTCCAGCTTCAGATGCAATATGTAAAGGTGTTCCTACTAAACCATTTGGGAAATCCACCAGTTTATTTTTTTGTGCAATTAGGTACTTCACAACTGAAAGATTTCCCTCTCTGGCCGCAACATGCAAAGGCGTCCAACCAAATTTATCTTTTGCTGCTTGGTCCATTTTTCTGTCACTGACAAAATACTTCACAATATCAAGAAAACCTTCTTCAGCTGATAAGTGAAGCGGCGTTTGCTCAAAATTATTTCTTATTTTTTCGCTCACCCCCACTTCTTGCACCAAATACTGAATAATATCAAGATATCCTTCTAGCGCAGCGATATGTAATGGTGTATCACCACGATCATTACCGATAGAGCAGTCGACATTTTTCTTTTGTACAAAAAATCTTACACCCGCAAGATGACCTCCGAATGTAGCAAGCAGGAGTGGTGTCCAACCTCCACTGTCACGAACGTTTACGTCAGCATCAGCATACTCTACCAAATACGCGGCAATATAACCATGTCCACATCTGGATGCAATATGAAGCGGCGTAATTCTGTCTTTTGTTTTCTGATTTGCATCAACACCACATTCTTGCAACAAATAATGAACAACATCGCTTGCTCCATCTTTTGCCGCAACATGAAGCACAGTCCAACCATCTGAATCTTGGCGATTACAGTCAACGCCACAATCTTTTATCAGATAACGGACAATATCTACACTGTTTTTTCCTGCGGCAAAGAAAAGCGCGTCACTCTCATTGCTATCCTGAATTTTTGGATCAACATTTTTCTTCTCAACAAGGTATTTCACAACATCAAAAGATCCACCCGATGCAGCATAATGAAGAGGCAACCATTTGTTATCATCCTCACTATAAACATCAAATTTTTTTTCTTCAATCAGATGACGAACAAGGTCCAACGAACCTCCCAAGCATGCAAGATGGAGCAACGTTGCATTTTTGTCTGTTTTTACAGCTGAATCAATCGCACATGATGCAATAAAATAACGAACAACTTCTTCTTTGCCCTCGCAAGCTGCATGATGAATAGGCAATAGGTTTTTTCCATCTTGAACTGTCATGTCAAAGTTTTTTTCTTCAGCCAAATATTTTATGATATCCAGATTTCCATTTTTTGCAGCATGATGTGCAAGTGTCCATCGATCTGTATCCCTCGCATGAATATCAACACCTTTTTTATCAATCAGGTAACGAAGCACGTCCAAAGATCCTTCTCTAGCAGCACAATGAATCGGCTGCCAATAACAATCATCAGAAATGTTACTCTTGGCACCGTGTTGATCAACAAGAAACTTTACAACAGAAAGATGGCCTCCTGATGATGCAAAATGAAGGGCTGTTCCACCCGAATTATCAAGCTCATTAACTGGTGCGCCACAAGTTTCTACTAAGTATTTAACAACAGCGAGATACCCTTTGTTTGCAGCCATGTGAAGTGCAGTTCCACCCAAACCATTATCTCTATCTCGATGGTCCATCTCATGCTTTTCGATCAACAATTTTATAACGGGCAAATCACCATTAAGCGCAGCCTTATGTAAAACGGATTTACCATCCTCTGATTTGAGAGTAATATCCGCACCACTTTCAATCAAATACTCAAAAACATCAAAAAAACCCTCTTGAACAGCCCAAATTAATGATGTAACACCATTTTCATCACAAACATTGATATCAACTCGTTGTTCTTCGACAAAATAAATCACGACAGAAAGATGTCCCTTGAATGCAGCATAATGAAGGGGTGTACTTCCAACACTATTTGCTACTTGTGCATCAATTCTTTGCTCTTCAACAAAAAACTTAACAATGTCAAGCCTACCAGCCTGTGCCGCCCAGTGAACGGGAAGATTACCGTTGTTATCTTGAGCAGAACAGTCTGCCATTCCCTTGTTAACTAAATACTCAACCAGATCAATATCACCGTTATACGCAGCATAGTGAAGAGGAGACCACTCCCACGAGTCGAACACATCAACTTTTGCACCAACCTCTTGTACCAAATATTCAACAATATCGTCGTTCCCTTCTTTGACTGCAAGCAAAAGAGGAGTTTGCCCATCGTGCGTTCTACTCTCAACGTTAAGATCTGCGCTCTCTATTAGCAGCCTTACAACATCTAAATAACCACGAATGACAGCATGGTGCAACGAAGATAGACCATTTGAGTCAGTAAAATCACTCGAAACACCACTCTCAATAAGGTAATTCAGAACATCTATATCACCATTCCAAGATGCTTGAACAAACTGACTTTGACTTTTTGTAAGATCTTTCATAATTCGTTTTATTTGATTTTCTTGATAAAAAGGATTGAATTCGAATAGTTACACCTTCCTTATGATACCAAACGAAAGCCAAAAAACAATCTCTGACGGGGCAAAACAAACAACGCGTCATAACTCTCATTTACTCTTCTCTCATTTTTTAGTATGACCTTGTAGACAACAAAAAACTCATCTCAAAAAAAGGAGACTCTAATGCGCACGTGGCTACTCAGTTCTTTTGTCATTTGCATACTTGCAACAACATCGATTACAGCAGAAGAAAAAAACTTCACCAGCTTATGCAACAGTGCGATGGACCTGTACTACAAACATGAATTTGATAAAGCGATTGAATTGTACAAAAAAGCTCTCTCTATGAAGCCAGAAAGCACGCCTGTTCATTTCAACATTGGTTATATTTTTTCAATTCTCAAAAAAACCAATTCTGCAATCAAACATTTACAACTTGCCCTGCAAGGCAACCCATGCTACACAAAAGCGCACTTTATCTTGGCACAAATCTTTTTAGAAGAAAAAAAAGATATTGAACAAGCAATGCATCACTACAAAAAAACCATTGAACTTGATCCTCATCACTTTGACGCAACATTTAGATTGGGACAACTTTACTACGAGCAAGACAACTGGAACAAGGCACAAAAACTATTTGAGAAAACAGTTCAACTTAAACCAAAAAGTATAATTGTTCGATTTGACCTCGCATCATTGTTTCTCAAGCAACACAATTTTGATGCAGCTATTGAACAATACAAAAAAATTTTGAAAATCAACCCAAGTAGCGCGGTTACTAACTACAATATGGCATACGCTCTCAAGCTCAAAGGAGCATATCAGGAATCAATTCCTTACTACAAAAAAGCAATCAAACTAAATCCGAAAAACGAAAAAGCAACTTTTGGGTATGCGAAATCATCACTTGCTATGGGTTATTTTGAACAAGGCTGGAAAGCATTTGAATATAGAATGGCAAGTCAAGAAAAGTACAGAAAAACATTCAACTTTCATGGCATACAACCAGATGAATTTAAAAACAAAACGGTTTTAATTCGTGCTGAATTTGGACTTGGTGACACCATTCACTTTATTAGGTACGCGCAACTGGTAAAAAAATGCGGTGCAAAGAAAGTTTACGTCGAAACATTCGGACCGTTAGTACAACTTCTTTCAAACTGTAACTATATTGATAAAGCATTCGCTAAAAAAACACCACTCCCTCGGCACGACATTCAAATTCCACTTTTAAGTTTTCCAATGATATTTGATACGCGACTTAATACCGTTCCACAAACAATTCCGTACATCAATGCAGATAAAAAACTTATTCGTCTATGGAAAAATAAGTTAAACACCATAAATAGCAACCCGAATCAATTGAATGTTGGACTTTGTTGGCAAGCAAACCCAAACACTTTTCTAGAAGACAATCCTTTAACAAAACGTTCTATTCCTCTTTCACTTTTTGAGCCACTTACACAATTGAAAAACGTTAAACTGTATAGCTTGCAACGTCAGTATGGTGCTGATCAGATAAACAATCTTCCAGATGGATTTTTTATTCATGACTTCGGCCCAGATTTTGATACCACACACGGACGATTTATGGATACGGCGGCAGTAATCTCAAATCTTGACTTAGTAATCACCGTCGACACCGCAATTGCACACCTTTCTGGAGCACTGGGAACACAAACCTGGATTTTACTTCCTTCTGTTGCAGAATGGAGATGGATGACCGATGGAACAACTACTCCTTGGTATCCGCAAGCACGTTTATTTAGACAACAAACACATGATGATTGGAAATCAGTTATCAACGAGATTGCAGATGAAATCAGATGCATATCAAAAACAAGATAACAAAAAACAAAACACTGCAACTTTTTTTGTTGGCTAGCCAACTGTGCATTATAGCTTGCCTATACAAGCCATTAACACAAACTTGGAACCGAGATAAAAACAGCAAAAGAAAAAAGAAAAGGGCAAAAAAAACAGTTCGAAACTCTACCATTATTGCAGCACAAACACGGCTTCAAATTGAGAAAAAAAAAAGAGCTCGCGCTCGTAGACTTGCAACATACTCACTTGTTAAACAACGCCACAAAAACATTCAAAAAAATCGGTTGACTTATAAAAATTGAATGATAGTTTCAGGCATCGAATTTTTTGAGTGCAATAGGAGTGTCAAATAACAAAAATCTGAAAAAAGGAGAAAAAAAGAAAAAACATTTCGATAACAGATAATTTTCCTCGAAAAAGACAAAACAAAAAAAGGATTGTCATGATGAGCAAAAAAAACAACGTACAAACAGTACTGCTTTTTCTTTTAATCGCCCCTAATCTTAAGGCCTCTCAAGAACAACAAAGCTATTCTGCCAACACTTATTTCAACAAAGCACAACAGTTTTTTCAACAAAAAAATATTACACGCTCAATTGAACTTTATAAAAAAGCGATTAGTGTTGATCCACAACACTTCGAAGCTCATTTTTACCTGGCAAACACTTATTTTCAACGAGGCGATTACAACAACGCAATCATGTTTTATAAAAAGGCACAGTTAATCAGAAACTACATGCCGCAGGTAGACTTTAACCTTGCTCTTGTTCTAGAAGCAAGTGGCAAGATAGATGAGGCAATCAAACAACTGCGTGGAGCACTTAGAAAAAATCCATCATACTTAAAAGCAAAGATTCTTCTTGCTGAATATCTTTTGAAACAAAAAAAAGAAAATCTCGCTCTCGAGCTGTACTACGATGCACTGGCACAAGATCCAAATAACTTTGATTCTCTTTATTCTATTGCCAGCATTTATCGAGATAAAAAAGATCTGCAAAAAGCTATCACCTTCTATAACAAAGCACTAGCAATAAGGCCAAACGATCTCCGTGCAAATTTCGATCTCGGCTTCACATACAATCTGACTAACGAACTAACAAAAGCAAAAGAAGCATACAGAACGATTTTGAAAATAGCACCTCACAGCATCGACGCACGATACAACCTCGCACACACTCTCAGGTATACTGGTGAATCGGAAGAATCGTCCGAACACTATCGAATTGTCTTAGAAAAGCGTCCAAATAAAACGGGAGCACACTACGGTTACGCAGAATCTTTACTTAGAATGGGAGATTTTGAAAAAGGGTGGCAAGAGTTCGAATGGCGTTGGAAACGAGGAGGGGATCCACGAAATTTCTCAGAAAAATTGTGGGATGGATCGGAAATTTCGGGAAAAACAATTCTAATCCGCGCCGAATATGGACTTGGCGATAGCATACAGTTTATACGATTTGCAAAACAACTTAAGGAGCAAGGCGCAACAATTATTGTTCAAATACAAAGTCCACTCGCTCAATTGCTTTCTCTATGTCCATACATTGATGAAATAGTTGTCATTGGCGATAGGTTACCCGATTTTGATGTACAAGTTCCGATAATGAGCTTACCATTCAAACTCGGTGTTACAAAAAAGGAAAATATACCAAATGAGGTCCCTTACCTAGAAGCTGATCCTGATCTAGTAAGATACTGGCAAAAGGAAATTTCACGCGACGGCAATTTCAAGATAGGCATATGCTGGGAAGGAAGTTCCTATTACGATTCTCTTCGTGGACCACTCTCCAAAAAGGCGCTACACCTTTCTGTATTTGAGCCTATATCCCGAATTCCCTATGTAACGCTTTATAGTCTTCAAAAAACATCCGAGCAGAACCAGATAGATGAGGTTTCATTTGAAGTACGTAACTTCGGACCTGATTTTGACAAGACAAACGGCAGATTTATGGATAGTGCCGCACTTATGAAAAATCTCGATTTAGTGATAACAATCGACACGTCGGTAGCACATTTAGCTGGAGCATTGAGTACACCTGTCTGGGTTGTTTTACCAACCGTTGCAGACTGGCGCTGGCTAACTGAAGTAGAAGACACTCCGTGGTATCCACAAATGAAACTCTTTAGACAAAAAGTACACGGTGATTGGACTCACGTTTTTGAAAAAGTTGCGCAAGCTCTTTCTGGACTTTTACAAAAAAGTAAAAAAAAAAGCGATATTGTATTTGCAGAAATATCGATTGGAGAATTAATTGACAAAATCACCATTTTGAGACTCAAAATGAAGCACATCAAAGATGAGGCTAAACTTGCAAACGTAAAGAAAGAGCTTATTTCACTGTGCAAAACACTTGATACAAAAGTGCCAAAGTGCGAAAAACTTGATGATTTAACACAACAACTTTACGAAACTAATCAGCAACTGTGGGACATTGAAGATGATTGCAGGAACAAAGAACGAAACAAAGAGTTTGATGACGAATTTATACAAATAACTCGGAGTGTCTACATAACAAACGATAAACGGTGTGCACTCAAAAGAAAAATAAACACGTTGCTCGGATCAAACTTAGTAGAAGAAAAATCGTACGCTGCTTATTAAAATAAGGAAAACGTAAATTAAAATGGTTCGATATCATTCGACAAACTCAGGACAGACTCCAAAATTTGTTAAAGGATATCGAACTATTTTTTTTCTGGAAAAATTTCACTCAAACTCATACACTTACTCTTGTCGTTTTTAAAAAAGCATACAAAAAAGAAAACAATCCCACATGTCAGATTGCACACAAACGTTTAACGAATTTTTAAATAAAAAATTAAACCTGGAACAAAAAAAAGCCGTTACTTCAAAAAACGGAATCTTTCTTGTTGTTGCTGGCGCAGGATCTGGAAAAACGCGAATCATAACTACTAGAATTGCAAACCTGATTCTGAATCAAGATGCTGAACCTGGAACAATTGTTGCCCTCACGTTTACCAACAAAGCGGGTAACGAGATGAAAGAACGGGTGCAACAATTTTTGCCGCCAGGCTACAACATTCCATTTGTCGGAACGTTTCACTCATACTGTCTTCGTCTTTTAAAAGCGAATAGCGAACGGCTAGAAAAACCATTTGTTTCTATCTTCGATGAAGACGACAAATACAAATTACTCAGCGATATCATAAAGAGAAACGGAATGGGGAAACGAACAACAGCAAAAAAAGTTGCATACACCATCTCACGAATAAAAAATAGCATCACCGAACAGGGATTTGAACGATCCGCTGAATATCAATTCTCTATGCCATTTGTTAAAGAAATTTTAGCAGCATATGAACGAGAGAAAACGGCAAGCAAATGTCTTGATTTTGATGATCTTCTTGTAGAAACAACAGCACTTTTTGAAAAAAATCCCGACTTTAAAAATCAATTTCAACAATCAGTTTCCCACATTCTTGTTGATGAATACCAAGACACAATTCTTGTTCAACATCAACTTCTGAAGCACATGTGCCTTAATGAGAAAAAAAAGTTAACAGCCCAATCCATATGTATTGTAGGCGACGAAGACCAATCAATTTATTCATGGCGAGGTGCAGCAGTCACAAACATCATCAATTTCAAAAAAGATTTTCCGCAAACGAAAACGATCAAGGTCGAACAAAATTATCGATCGGTTCAACCAATTTTAGATGTTGCCAATCAGGTTATAAAAAACAACATCAACAGAAATCCCAAAAAACTTTGGACCGAAAAAAAAGCAATCGACCGAATTCGCGTGGTAACCTGCATGTCCGAACATCAGGAAGGTAGCGCTGTTGCCCAGCTTTTAAAAACAGCAAGCGATCAGCAACCTCTCAGTTCAATCGCAATTTTATACCGGGCACACTACCAGTCACGAGCTATTGAAGAATCACTCATTAAAAGCACAATAGCGTACAAAATAATCGGTGGAATTCAATTTTATGAACGAAAAGAAATTAAAGATATTCTTGCCTACCTTCGACTAATTGTAAACCCATTTGACCGTGCATCCTTTTTCAGAATTATCAACATACCAACACGAGGCTTGGGCGCAAAATTTGAAGAACTATTTTACGAAAGATGGAATACGGAATCTTTTTTTAGTTTCAAAGATATCACTAGAGATATTCTCCATGACAAACAGATAACACGCGCTAAAGATGCATCACTCAATCAATTTCTTACAATTTTTGAAACGATTGATGAAAAAGCAAAGCCGAGCACAGCAATTGAGCACATCATCACAACAACTACATATCTAACCTACTTAAAAAATAAATACGAGAGGGATGAATCTCAAACTAGAATTGACAACGTTAAAGAATTACTTCGTTCAGTCAAATATCTCGAAGAACAGGGAATTGAAACAATTGGGCAATTTCTTGATGAAGTAGCGCTAATACAACAAAAAGCTTCCACAGATGACGAAGAAAAAGATGCGGTCGTAATGATGACACTCCATGCAGCAAAAGGACTAGAATTTCACACCGTTATTATTGTCGGGCTAGAAGAGGGGCTCCTGCCAAGCTCCCGCTCATTTGTCGACTCTGATGCGCTAGAAGAAGAGCGTCGACTGTTTTATGTTGGCATCACTCGAGCACAAGAACGACTCTTGTTAACCCACTCAAAATATCGATACACTTACGGTGCTATGAACCATCAACCGCCTTCACGCTTTCTTGCAGAACTTCCTGTGCAACAGTTCAAACACCATGATTGCTCTCGTTCACGCATTCATCAGATTGACAGCCTATTTGCAGACTGGATATGTCTAAAAAAAAGAACCGCATCACGTCCTGAGGTCTTCACCTTCGGACCAGCACGCACAACACAACAAGCAGAAAAAAAGATCCAAAAAACATCTCGGGCATCCGGTTGGAAAAAAAACCAACCAGTCCAGCACAAAAAATTCGGTGTCGGAATTATTCAGCGAGTAGAAAAAAAGACCGCCAGTACTACCTACCTGACGGTCAAATTTAAATTTGGAACAAAAAAATTGGACTCAAAATTTCTCGTGAAATTGTAATCTACTCAACCCCCTCCAGCTCTTCTTGCTTTATTATTTTCTTTTCTGCTTCATTGTAACGCTTTTGCAACATTTCTATCTTTTGCGCCATCTTTTTGTCATCTTTTTTGAGTTTTATTATTGCTTTCAATAAATTTTCTGCACTCAAAAGATCATCTTGCGAACCTTTGCCATTTTCAATTTTTTTTATAAATTTTCTAAACAAATATTCTGCAAAAACATCCATCCGCTCTTTTCTAACATCATTTATAATTTGGGTTACCTTTTCCTTACCCTCTTGCGTTCTCATTTTACTCTTCAAAGCAACCATTTTTTTGTACAACTTAATGACGCCATCTTTTGATTTTGCGGGAACCTGGGCAATCTCTTTTTGTAGCTTCTTTATCTTCCCCAAAAAATTCCGCTCTTCTTTCTCACTTCTTTGCTTATTTTCAATCCATTTAAAATCTTCGTCGCTTATTTTTATCCAACCGAATCTGCGCATCTGACTTATTTTTCTTGAAGGTATTTTTTCAAATATTTTTCTGGCAGCATCCGACAACTCATCTAAGATATTCTTCTTTATAATAGAAATATTTCTCTTATTCAAAATACCTTTTTCTTCTGCGTGTTTTAATCTCAATGCATTTATTAATACTGCTTGATCAAAAGATGCATAATACGATTTATAATTCCAAATGTTGAAATTTTTATCCTTCCCTAAAGAAGCCAATCTGTTACCTGAAAGTGGCAACAGATAAATAACCGAACTCCCATGCTTCAACTCTTGAATTTGTTCGTATTTTCCTTTTTCGTTCTTTTCAAAAATCTTAATAACCCCTTGCTTCCCCCACGAAGCAAATCTGTTGCCCGAAAGTGGCAACAGATAAACAACCGAACTCCCATGCTTCAACTCTTGAATTTGTTCGTATTTCCCTTTTTTGTTCTTTTTCCAAATCTTAATATTTCCATACTCCCCTCCCGAAGCAAATATATCATCCGTAAGTGATGATATAGAAGTGACCGAACCCCCATGCTTCAGCTTTTGAATTTCTTCGTATTTCCCTTTTTTGTTCTTTTTCCAAAT
>Ga0180432_10000307_pt1 | contig 78437 bp, 107 predicted proteins | sample SS_ome_10_FD_132414 | JGI IMG/M metagenome (GOLD analysis project Ga0180432, IMG submission 132414) | Hypersaline lake sediment archaeal communities from the Salton Sea, California, USA - SS_1_MS_2 metaG | ecosystem: Environmental > Aquatic > Non-marine Saline and Alkaline > Hypersaline >...
CTCAGGATACTACGTCACTAGGCCGAGGAGTCTGAGCAATTGATCGCTAAGTCGGTCGTGTCCGGCATCAGGTAATTGCAGGGTGTGTGGTAGAAGGCATGGCACAAGGCGATCTGATGGGAAATGAGTTCCGTGCTCGCCGATTGGTATGGTCCCTTTCCCTTGCTCGCGAACTAGATCGTCAATCCAGTTTGGCTTGAAGAAGGCACAATCTTCCCCCGCTACAACGACTAGGTCCCCCAGATTGTCGTGCCTGGCATACTGGAACAACTCCTCAGAGGTACCTTGAGTTCCATATACTTCAGAAATGAAGTTATGTAGGAAAGAACCGTTGGAAAACCTGGCGTCCAGAACCCACCTTTCCAGTGCTGCGGTGCTACCGCGATCGTTAAGCCAGAAGCGGATCGTTCCGCCATCAGATTCGGCATGTGCGACCAACGACCGTATTTCGCTCGGAATGGCGAGCGACGCTGTTCTCAGCGAGTCTTGCCCCTCTGGCTGGGTTTGCCAAAGGTCTAGTCTCTCCCATCCTGCACCCAATTTCGATGGTATGATTGCATTTGAAATCAACCGACATCCATGGTCACCAGTCACCACTAGCAGAATCGGCGCCGAGTCCGCGTCACTCGAAGGATCGGCGTGTATCTTCGTCAAGGCAGCTCTCCACACGCGTCCTATTTCCTCATCAGCGATTCTAATGGCTTCGGCGACATTCCGCTCGTCTTTGTTTGGACCATACTTGTGACCAACACGATCCAGCGCAGACAAACCCATTACAAGTAGACATCTTTCCTGCGGCCGAAGCATGTTCAATCCAGTAGTCGCAAGGGAAGATACGTGTCTGTCCAGAATCGGAGTACGAGCATCAGCGGCGCTCAATTTGGTGAGGCCTGCCTGCTCAATACGACGGAGGAACAAGGTGCTAACCCCTGACGGAACGCCGGTGGCGTTCACTTCGTAGGAGCCTCCTTCTTCCAATAGAGCCAGCTTTACCTTGAGGTAGATGTCGCTACTGGCCAGCAGGTCGACAACGACGTCTTTCCCGGCAACTGCAACGACCCTCAAACCACTTCGAGTAGCTAGCGTAGTGAGGAGAGAAGGATTGTTGTCATTCCAGTACCGATCAAGGAAGCGCTCCTTGTACAACTCGTAGCGCCCGGTGTCTCGGCTAAAAGACCCGTCACCTATCACACCATGCTCGCCTGGCGTCGATACTGTGGACAGAGTTGCGTGACAGGTCTCGGTTAAGGTTGGCGCATAGCATACATCCCACCCCGGCCTCTCTTCGCTGTCTAGCTTGAAGATGCGAGTGAGGTTAGGAGTAAGCTCAGGACAAATGTAGTCTGCACGTAGCTGGTCAACAATAACGATGATGGCATGCTCATATGCTTCGTTCACTCCTCACCCCTAGGGACATAGCTATTTATGCTGACTTGCACTCCCACCGACGCCTCTTTATAAACTTGACTCCTGCAGGAATGAAAAGTATGTCACAGCATTGGAGCGGCGTCAACCATACATCTCTATTGCAGGTGAAGTATATCAAGCACCAAGCTCTTGTAAAACACACTGAAGCCCAGGGACAGTTCATCCCGGTGGACAGGCTGGGGTTGAAGTGAGAAGTACGCGTCGGGCCTTCGAGAATGCTTCGGACTGGTCGGTCAAGGTGCCTCACCTATCTCATCATAGGTAAGCACTAGGAAAGCGGCCATTTGGCAGCAGTAGTCAGGATTCAACCCCAAGACCTAGTTGCTGCTGCCCGATGTTCCTTCCTCAAACATGGGAAACATCGGCTGTAAGTCTTTCTCTGCTTCGGATTCTGCCTGCAAGCGAACGAAATGTCCAAGAACGTCCTGGTACTTTCGATAGAATACTCTCAGTTCGGCATCCTCAGTGACCCACCTCGCCTCCTTAGATTGGACCAAGAACCGGCAAGCCTTCAGGACCCATTCTTTTCGAGGAATCAGGGGCTGCCGATCTGGATACTGCGTGTGCCAATGAGAGAATGAAAAGCCCTCATGGAGTTTCTCGACAATGTCATCTACAAAGACGTCCACTTCCAGCTTCTGATTGCTCCGAAGCCTGGCGAATCTGGTGTTTTCGGAGGCAAGAGGTATGACAACATGTTCCCAGATAAGATCCAGCAGATAGGGTAACGGAGGCTCTCCATCGTAAAGCTTGCTTCTCGAATGCAGGTCCATCAATGCTTGCATCGGCACCGGAACACCCTGGTAAGGGTCTAGATCAGCCTCGATTGCACAGATTTCGCCTTCAACTGCCTGGAAGAAGAAATATGGCACTCTCTGATCGGACCGGTTGAATACAAATATCGAGAAAGGTCGCTCAAACTTGATGCTACCGTCTCCTACCCCTCTGCTGTAGAATCTTCGAGCCGCCCAGGACGTCGTCTGATGTACGAGCAAAGCTAGTTCGTGGGACTGCAACTCTCCGTTGTCTGTCGGCCACCCTGTCAACTCTTGATCATACGAATTCAGTTGATCGAATATCTTCCTTGCTCTTCGATCGTCGCTTGGAAAGTTCTTCTTCACCTCTCCTACGATGCCAGTCTGTGCCCGGATTACTACTCCAAGATCTGGGCAAACGTCCTTCTGAGGCTGAGTATTGAGTGATGAGGACTTCTTGCATACGGGTGATAGGTGCCTTCCTTGGAAGACCCCTATGTAACTTCGCCTCTCACGTGTAGACGCATCGAAAAACCACAGGCTGCAGAACCCCAGTATCGCAAAAATGGTATCACGGTAGTCATCGACGCGGTCCAGGATGCCTCTTTCCCATTCTGTTAGCTGGTTGCTCAGTTCAGGTAGCACTACTGCCTCAGTGTGTGGAAGTCTCGTATAGCTCCCTCAGCATAGTTGTCAAAAATACAGCTAATCAGTCGCCTTATCCCTGCAATGCTGCTCTTGAGTTGCGGAACTATGATCACTTCACGGGGGTTCAATACCCACAGGTCAAATGTACTGCCATCAAAATAGTCAACAACTGACAAAGAAACATACGGGTTTCCATGCATCACTGAGACTGAAGCGTTCTCAAGTTCGCGCATGGCGCTGATCAGCTTCACGTTCTCCTCTGTGTCTTCAAACTGGTCTCTTCCAAAGTCGATTGCAAGCGGCCTGACAGCCAGGTGTGGGTTCTCTCGTCGCCCACGCCCAGCGAAGAGAGCAACGTTCTCATTAATTGCCTGGCACATAGGCAACACAAGGCTACCGTACACGGCATCAAATTCTCCGTCAGTCCTTACTACTCCGTTCCTGTACACACTTGTTGCAGCAAACACCTTGGAGGCCCTGAGTGCTTCAAAAGTCAATGACTTGAACCAACCATTCTGCTCCTGCGCGTACTCAAACGCTCCCTCAAGTCCCAGGCGGGGCCAACTTAGTGAGGGTATGATTGTTTCTCCCCGACGACTTATCAATGAAGCTCGCACCACCCTCAGATCGCTGAATCCGTGGCCATCTCGCAAGTTCTGCAACAGTGAATGAAGGTCGTCGTGCCTTATGAAAGTGAGGTATATCTGGGACCGATTCTGCTCAATGAACGGGAGAAGGGCTCTACGCACAAAATCGGCGGATTCAACTGTGATTGCCAGAAACACATTCTGAAAGGACGGGTGTTCGCAGACGAAGAACTTCCCTTTGACCACTTCTGTTTCACGTTCCATCTTGGTAGGATGGAACGCCAATTCAAACAGCGTTACGTCATCATACACACCGAGTGGTCTGAGACTCCTGTTCCTGCCCCCTGCCTCGAAGCATTCTGCTGGCGGTTGCTCACTCGCGTAGGGCACTATGGTCACCGGATGGACCTCCGTGCCAAGAAGACTATCCAAGCCAGATAGCAGGGTCTCGCGGTTGTGAACCTGACTATAGAAAAGAGCAGTGAAGTCCATGCGAGTCATATGCACTTCTCCTGATTAGCATATGCCTACAATGCGCGCTATCTACCGTATTATGCCACAGGACAAACAGGCAGCACACAAGGTGCTGCAAATCAAGACCTTCCAGTCTACAGTCCGCCAAGTCAGCTACCGAGAAGTGATTTCTCAGCTCTACAGGCAACTCACCATGTTCCCCAACACTGCTATGACCACTCTTACATACTGGTTCTTCGGCCCCAAAAGCGGTCTCATGTGCCACAACGCCCCCACACGCACACTACCACAACTGATAGAGTCTGTAAATGCTATGAATCTGTCATTGGACTGGAGGCAAGAGAATACTGGTGGTGGGATGCCTCCGCTCTTAGTACCACCTACGCTGACGGAGCTCCTGCCCCAGCCTCTGGTTGGCAAGTGGCAGCACCATGGAGGCTCGGGCGCAGCCCCCCAAAGAAAACCTCCCCACGTCAAACCCCTCCGGCAACCTCTCAGCTTTCTGCCCCAGCCTCTCCAATGCCTTGTCACGGACCTTCCGGCCAGTGTCTATCGCAAGACTGTCGCTTGGGCGGTCTCTTCTCCAGATGGACAGAATGTGCATCACTACAATACGTATCTCTCGACATCTTCTGTGTATTCCTGGACTTCCGGCGGACCGTTCGGGAAGTAAGCTTTCGTATAGAGACTGACATGATATACTATCCTTTTCTTGACCTTCGCCCAAAGCTCACGGTCTGTTGGAACGACCATATCGCCGAAAAAGCCCAGAAGGGACGCCAACGGGTTCTTCTTGTATGCCTGCTCAATTGCAGCCATCACAACTGGCCGTACAGCCTCATAAGCTTCCTTGTCATATACTGTCGTCTCCAGACGTGCCGTGTGAGGCCCCGGTTCTCTATGCCCATCAAGGAAGACGATCTCTGAGTCGACGCTAACACGAATCTCGACGCGTGTGGGACGATCCCTTTCAGCCATGGCCAAGCAATCTCCGCTCGTCTTGGGCCTTTAGGGCCTTCATACGTTCGACAAGCATAGGTGCTATTGCCTTTGCCATGTCCCTAAGCGCCCGTTCAGAGTTTGTCTTCATCGCGACATGCAGCCTAATGTCCGGATCTTGGTACGCGAGTTCAAAGTAGATATCAACGTCTCTCTCCAACCAGTCCCCTAATGCGTACCGCACAAGGGGCCACACAAAAGGTACTAACGCGTCGCTCATCGTCAATCAACCCCCGAGACTCAAGTATTTCGGACATCTTTCACGCCAGATTTCGCGCACTCGCCCCAAACCTCCCCACATCAAACCCCTCCGGTAGCTTCTCCGGCTTCTGCCCCAGCCTCTCCAGCGCCTTGTCCCGTACCTTCTTCGCAAGCCTGTCAAACTGCGCCAGCTCTTGCTCTGACAGGGCGGATGCCACGATCTCCCGGCCCTGGCCCATGCCGGTCTGCTTGGTCTGTGCCAGTCGCTCTTTGCCCTTAGCTGTCATGGAGATCTTGACCACCCTCTGGTCGTCCTTCTGCCTGGTCTTCTTGACCTGTCCAGCCCTCCACATGCGGCTCAACTGCGCAGACACACTGTGCTGCTCTCGGAACAGGTAATCGGCCAGATGGCCCGGGGTCAGTGGCTTCTGCGAGGCATCCACTGCGGCCAGGATGTCGAGTTGGGCAAGTGTGGATCCCTGCCTGTCAAGGTCCTTTTCCAGGACCTTCTCCACGGCCTCGGATGCCTGGCGGAGCCGGAGCCAGGTCTTCAGTGCGTTGTCAGTGAGTTCGTAGTTGTACATGGTCCTCCTTTCGATAACTACATCGGGCATGCACAGTAGTCCTGCATCTTGAGCACAGTATAGCATAGCAGGACAGGTCGGCTACAATGGTGTTGGACATGCCAAGGCCAAGAGAATATGATTGGGCCAAGTCACCAGCTCTGTAGTTGAGACATAGGCTTGTCGGTGCCTCATGTCCGTTGACGTTATGCTGGTTGTCGGCACCAGTACTTGATACCACAAGCTCCGGTCATGGCGAGCATTAACAGGGTTGAACACTGAAGCTGATCCTTGAGGAGGTTACTGCATGCCAATCTCCGAAGAACGGCTGAAAACAATCATCGTTGAGTTGGCCTCAAGACCACATCACGAGAAGGTACGCGCACTGGTCTACGAGCTCCTGGTGAACGGCCTTGGTGCTCACAGCACCGAAGTGGACTTCGAGCGTCCTGTCCCCGAGGTACACGGGCGCATCGACGCCCTGCTGGGGCGCACCGTGTTGGAGTTCAAGTCAGACTTGAGACGCGAAAGGGCCGACGCAGAGAACAAGCTGCCAGACTATCTCTCCCAGCGAGAGTCTGAGACTGGTGAGCACTTCATTGGCCTTGCGACCGACGGCGCTACATTCATCACATATGAGTTGAGGAAAGGCAAACTCAGGCAGCTTCAGACCTTCAGCGCCCCTGTGGACAAACCAAGAGATCTGCTGGTCTGGCTCAGCTCTGTCGTCGCAGTCACTGCCGACCTGGACCCCACACCGGAGGTAGTAACCCGCGAACTGGGCAGGGCAAGCATTGCCTGGCACGTAGCAAGCGAAGAGCTGGCAGCCCTGTGGAGTGAAGTCAGTGATCGAGCGGATGTCCGGCTGAAACGTGGCTTGTGGGCTCAGCTCATGGAGCGTGTCTACGGGTCCTCCGTGAACGAGGATGCGCTTTTCTTCCAGCACACCTACCTGAGCGTCATCGCTAAGACCATGGCAACGCGTGTCCTGGAGATCAGCATGCCAGAGCCAGCCGACCTGCTTGCTGGACGTCCATTTGTGGAGGCGGGAATTGGCGGAGCTGTGGAGTCGGATTTCTTCGACTGGCCTCTTGCTTCCGAGGATGGGAACGACCTCGTGAGACGGATAGCATTGCAGGCCGATCGCTTCCGGCTGCGTGACGTCCAGACGGACGTGTTGAAGGGTCTCTACGAGTCGCTCGTCGATCCGCAGCAGCGTCACGACTTGGGAGAGTACTATACCCCGGACTGGTTGGCACAGCGCATGTGTGAGAGCGTGATTGAGAGCCCGATGGCACAGCGCGTCCTCGACCCCGCTTGTGGCTCAGGGACATTCATATTCCACGCGTTGCGCCGATTGCTGGCTGCGGGAGATGAAGCAGGCATACCCGCGGGGATTCGGTGGATCTCGCTTGCCACCATGTGTTTGGCATCGACATCCACCCGGTGTCGGTCCAGATCGCCAGGGTGACTTTCCTTCTGGCATTGGGGCAGGAACGGTTACAGGCAAGGCCCGCGTACATGACAATCCCTGTCTATATGGGCGACTCATTGCAGTGGAATACTAGCGGCTTCTTGGCAGACAGAGAAGTACTTATCGAGGTGCCAGACGGCGGAGAACTGCTGGAGTTTCCCTTCGAAGTAGCGCGTGACCCAGAGGTTTTCGATGCAGTCATCGGCCGCATGCTGGATTTGAGCAAGCAGCAGGCACCATCGTCAGGGCTAACCGCTTGGTTGGCACATATTTACAACCTTGCACCGCCGACCATCGAGAGGCTAGCAGAGACCTATCAGACGCTGCGCAGGCTTCACATTGACGGGCGTGATCATATCTGGGGCTTCGTCGCTCGCAACCTCGTGCGACCTGTTTGGCTTGCCCAAGAGGATCAGCGGGCCGACGTTCTCATCGGCAACCCCCCATGGCTCGCATATCGGAACATGCGCCATGATACCCAGCAACGGTTCCGTGACGAGTGCCGCAGGCGTGGCCTCTGGGCAGGTGGCAAGGTTGCCACACACCAAGACATCTCAGCCTATTTCTTCGTCAGGTGTGTCGAACTCTATCTCAAACCTACTGGTCTGATTGGCTTCATAATGCCCTACGCCGCCATGACTAGGCGCCAGTTTGACGGTTTCCGCACAGGTGTCTATGCAACACGCCGCGGCACCAGGGTGGAGGAAGTGTTCGCCACTCTGCAGTTCACTATGGCATGGGCTCTCAGCAATGAGGTTCAGCCACTGTTCCCGGTTCCCTCTTGTGTGTTGTTCGGTAGGGTAGGCGGGGGAGGCGGAGGGGTGCTTCCAGCGACGGTGCTTGCCGCTACTGGTGACCTACCCCAGAGAGATACATCTTCTGATGAAGCCGAAGAGAAGATCACGTGGATCGAGGTCCCATGGCCACCGACTGCCAGTTATGAGGCCCCTGTGTCGCCGTACCGAGACAGGTTTCACCAAGGTGCTACAATCGTCCCACGAATGCTGTCTATCGTGGATTTTGTCCCCGCCGGCATGCTGGGTGCCAACCCGGCGACCCCCCTACTTAGAAGCCGCCGCACGAACCAGGAGAAGCCCCCGTGGAAACACCTGCCAGGCCTAAGGGGCAACGTGGAGAAGGAGTTCCTCCGGCCCCTTTATCTGGGGGAGTCTGTAGCACCATTCCGCGTTCTAGACCCCGTCACAGCAGTGATCCCATGGGATAGTAAGCTGGGCCGGCTCGTGGATGCAGGGACTGCCCAACAGTCAGGCTATCTCCACCTGGCCCATTGGCTCAACAGCGCCGAGCAGATGTGGACCCAGCACACAAGGGCAGATATCACGTTCATTGCCCAGGTGGACTACTACGGTAAGCTCACCGCCCAGTTCCCGATCGCACCCCTGCGGGTCGTCTACACCAAGGCAGGGACTCTGCCAGCAGCCACATTGCTAGCCGATCCGGAGGCACTAATCGACCACAAGCTGTACTGGGCAACAGCTAGTAGCGAAGCGGAGGGGCGCTACTTGCTTGGAGTACTCAACAGTGAGACGGCCCGAAGGCTGGCGGAGCATCTTCAGAGCCGAGGACAATGGGGTGCCCGGGACTTCGACAAGGTATTGCTCTCCCTCCCGATCCCCCAATTCGATGAATCCAAGACACTACACCGACAACTGGCAGAGGCCGCGGCCCACGCTGAGAAGGTGGCTTCCGCAGTGCCCCTCAGAGAGGGCATTCACTTTGTCAGGGCAAGACAACTGATTCGTGCCGCTCTTGCTGAGGACGGAGTAGCCGGGCAAATTGACGCTCTCGTTGAAAAACTGCTAGCTGAAGGAGCAGCGTCTCAGTAGACAAGAACGAGCCTGCAGCGACTGTCATCTATCATACAATGTTGATTGAGACAGTCTGGGAGTTAGCGTTCGCATGACAGCTTCCTGGCACGTGCACGATTGGCTTGACATAGCTGATGAATTCACTGAAGGAATACTCATAGGCAACGGCGCCAGCATTGCCATTGACCCGGGTTTCTCTTACCCTTCCCTACTGTCCTATGCTCGGGACAACAAGCTCATCACAGAACGCGTTGGCAAGGTTTTCGAGCACCTCAAGACAAACGATTTTGAGCTCGTGCTTCGCATCATTTGGCATGCCTATCATGTCAACCAAGCTCTTGGCATTGACGAGCGTGAGACACTGAAAGCCTACGAAGACATACAGCATGCCCTTGTTCAGGCCGTCCGCGATGTACATGTCCCCTACGACTCAGCAAAACCATACCTTCTGCCTATCGGCCAATTCCTCTCCCATTTCGATACCGTCGCTTCCCTCAACTACGACGTAGTGGTCTACTGGGCATTTCTTCTTGCGAATGAACAGCTCGGACACGAGTTCAAAGATTGCTTCTATCAAGGCTCTTTCGGTGTCATACCCTGGAGGGAGTACCGAAATCCTCGCACATTCGGGAAAAAGACCACACTCGTCTTCTATCCCCACGGCAACCTCGTGTTGGCCACCAGAATCGATGACACAGAATTCAAAGTCCATCGCGACGACGAAGGTGATCACAAGCTGCTAGATACGATCATCAAGGAATGGATGGCCGGGCGCTGCTCACCTCTTTTCGTCAGTGAGGGCAGTAGCCTACAGAAACGTGGCGCGATCTACCGTAGCCATTACCTATCAACTGTCTACAACGAAGTCATTCCAGAGATCGGTTCCAAGGTTGTCATCCTAGGTTGGTCAATGCGAGATGAGGATCACCATATCTTCAGCGCCATCCGCAAAGGGAACCCCACAGCACTGGCCATATCCATACACACCGCCAACAAGACGCCCGAGGAGATAGATCAGACCTGCCAAGGATTCATAGATCGCTTGCGTGCCGTATATGGTCGCCGCCCCTATCCAGAAATACGCTTCTTCGATCCTGCCACCCCACAATGCTGGCCATCCTACATTCCGTTTGAACAGGGCCACGAAGCCTGAGATGCCGCGGCTATCCTTTCCGCCCCTGCCCTTTGCCCTGACCACCCCCACGGCCATCACCGGAGCCATCTTTCGAGCACCCGCCTGTATTCGCATTCCTGCGACCACCACCGGGCACACCCTTTCCACCGCCATGCCCATCCTTGCTACCTGGTCTCGCCATCTTCCACCTCCAAAACATTCTCTTTTGCCACGCGCTGCACCTTGACGATACGCTTCTTGTGGTATGTTACCACAAGCACGCCGCTCTCCGACTGGTCTACTTCCCGGACCAGCTCTTTCAAGGCCTCGACATTCCGCTCCAGCGATTCACTCATTGAACAACCCCAGCGTCTCCAGCAACTCCAGGAGACATCCTTCGCCGCCACGCCGCTTCAGAACATAGGTAGCGTGCTTGGCAACACACTCCAGTGTCCAAGCCGGCACAAAGGACACCGCCGCCATCTCCAGAAGCGGGACATCGTCTACACAGTCACCTATGTAGACCATCGCGGCAGGGTCGATCTTCTCCTCAGCCAGCACGTCCTCTTTGCAGCCGTACGGGTACCGGGCCAACAGCACCCCTAATTCCTCTGCCCGCTTACGGCTGATGAAGGCACTGGCCTCACTACCAGAGGTCACGAACACAACCTTCAACCCGGCACCTTTGGCCAACCTCACCGCCACACTGTCGTTGCAGTGAAACGCCTTGAAACACAGCCCGTTCTCCAGCCCGTAGTAGTACCGGCCATCCGTGAGGACGCCATCAACATCGCACACAAGCGTCTTCAGCTCTGTGTCTCCCCACCTCATTCCACCTCCCGTCACAGATTCTCTAGCCCTTGATCAAGAACATCGAGCACGTAATTGATGTGCTCCATCGTGATAACGGCGGGCGGCTTGATCTTCAACACATTGCCAAGCCCACCGTGCTTGTCGCACCCGAACAGCACACCATGCTCGATCCCGAAATCGATAAGCTGCTGAACCTCGTCGCAGGCTGGCTCCTTGGTTTGCCTGTCCTTCACCAGCTCAACGCCGATCAGCAACCCCTCGGCCCTCACATCGCCAATGATCGGATGCTTCTCCTGCATCTCCAGGAGCCGGGCCTTGAACACCTCCCCCTTGGCATTGGCCTGCTCGCAGATCCTCTCATCCTCCAAGATCGACAGGACCTCAAGCGCCGCCCTCATACTGAGCGGGAAGCCGGCAAAGGTGAATGTCTGGTCCCCCGCCCTGAAATCGAACCCATCCCCGTACAGCGTCCCCGCAAGGGGATACCCGCCGCCAATCGCCTTCCCAAACACCAGTATGTCAGGGGTCACCCCATACACGTCCGATGCGAATACACCTCTCAGCTTCCCAAAGGCTGTCTGCATCTCATCAGCTATGAAGACGACCCCGGCCCGCCGACAGGCTTCCTGCAGCAACTGATGGTAGGCATACGGGAACGTGATCTGCCCACCGTTGCCCTGGATGGGCTCGTAGATCAATGCGCTCGGCCTTTCCCTCCGAAGGATCGCCTCAGTCATCTCCACGCACTCGAAGTTGCAGTTGCCCTCACTCTTCCCGAAGGGACAGCGGTAGCAGTACGCGCTGGGAACCACCACCTTCCGCAGCAACCCCCCAAACTCCGGCTTCATGCCCGCATCCCAGCTAAGAGACATGGTTGCCAGGCTCCGCCCGGCATACCCTGTGTCCAGCACCGCGAAAGAGGCCCGCGGATCCTTGAGCATGACCAGCTTCAACGCCCCCTCCACGGCAACCGAGCCATGCAGACAGAAGTTCACCTTCGACAGCTCTCCGGGGGCCATCTGGGTCAGCCTGTAAGCCAACTCCAGGCGAGGCAGCGTATAGTAGCTGGGCCGGACATGCACCAAGCCCTCCCCCATCTGCTCGCAGACGGCCTGTATCACCCGGGGGTGGCTATGCCCGATAGCGGCAACCCACCCCTGGGAGGTGCAGTCCACATACTGCTTGCCCCAGATGTCCGTGATCGTGTCGCCCTTCGCATGTGCGATCACGAAGAAGCGATCGACATCCATGGCACTGGCCACACCGAGCGCCCTTTTGTGCTGCGCCAGTGCGTAGTAGTCCTCTTGCCTACTCCGTCCAATTCGGAGAGAACCTATCGTAGTCATACCGCCGCTCCATTGCCGTTGCCCGGCACACACCAAACCCCAGAGACTGATAGAATCCCTCTTTTCCTGGTTCTGCCAACAAGAACACCTTGATGGGGTGCAATTCCTCAGCTTCCTCAACCAGCCGCCCTACAATCTGGCTCCCAATGCCCCGGCCCCGGTAACTCGGCCGCACCATGACATCGTAGATCACAGCAGCATAGGCGCCATCTGTGAAGAAGCGCCCACACCCCACGACGCGGCCGTTCTCCCTGGCCACAACATAGGTCGAGTTCCGCAATATCACCGCATCACGCTCAGCATTCCGCATGCTCACATGCAATCCGCCGAAGCCCATCATGTCTGTATAGAACGACCGGAGCTCCTCCAGGCTGATCTCAGCCCCAAACTCCAGCGTGGGATTGTCCCACCTTCGTACCGCTTCCTCGTACTGCTCCGGTGTATCGATCTCAATCCAGGGATGCCTCACAAAACACGGCTCCACATTGAACCTGCCCACGAGCCCCCTGACGACGGACACCAGCTCGCGATAACGCCCCAAACGCGGCGCCAAGACCTCCAAGAACTCAGGGGAGTAGACAGCCAAGCCAAGCATCACGCCGTACTCATACTCCCTGCCCAGATCAACAACCCGGTTGTCCGGGCTGATCTTGACCCCGATCTCACCGGGTACCCAGCGCCGGTTCAGGATGTCAACGAAATACCGCAGCCCCGGCTTGATATCGAAATACACACGGTTGTCCAGCAACAGGTCGCCATCCAGGACAACCACATGGTCCTGCAAGCCGCACTTCTCAATAGCCACGCCAAAGCTATGCGCATTCCCGGAGTTCTCAAACAGAGGGTTATGGACGTACTCCACGCCCAGGTCTTTGGGGAACTCACCGGCCGCAAAGCCGGTAACGACGTAGATCTCCTCGACACCGATATCCCTCAGCCCGATCACGTGGTGTTCAAGCAGTGTCCGCCCGTTCACCCTCAGAAGGGTCTTGGGGAAGCTGATGCCCATCCTCGACCCCTTTCCCGCAGCCAAAATGATCGCCTTCATCATCTCAACTCCATAACATAGACTCTGTCCCACACCATATCGACCAACTTCTTAGCCTTCAGGCTCTGGCTCAACCTCTCCTGCAAATCCCCATCCAGTGGAGCCAACAGCCGTTCCCACTCCTCCCTGGGTCTCAGGTTGATGTGGGTTATGTCAGCCGTACCCCTCCCTATCGTGAGGATGGCCTTGTTGTACCCAACCCTACGGATATCCGATATAGCTGCCTCCGTAAGCTCTGGCGGCAGATGCTCCAGCAGCTCCAAAGCCACAACCAGTTCGTAGCTTTGGCTGCGGAACACACCGAGGTCATGCGCCGATCCGTGGACAATCAGGTGCCCTACCAGGGAACGCTCTATGGCATACCTGGTAATCTCCACCCCTAGCACCGGGACGCGTAGTTCGTGCCACCGCTCTATGTCAAAGCCCAGGCCACAACCAAGTGACAGAACGTTCCTTGGCTTACCAAAGCACTCAATAATCGAATCCACAATCTTGTGGTTGTGCGGCCGGTACCGGGTGTAGTACTCCTCCTCTACGAATGCGGCATGCTGCCCCCAGTACATATACTTCTCGCTCCCCGTCATGGGGTACTTCTCTGTATCGATGCCAAACAGGTCACTCACCAACCACCTCCTCGATCTTGTCCACTATCTTCTCCGTGGAATGCCCGTCACAGTACCCCAGCACCCTATTAGCCCAGTACTTCCGCCTGTCACGCCAGCGACCGGGATTCTCCAGGTTCTCCAACACCACTTCCCGCAGATCGCTGAGGTCGTCAACGATATCGCCGACATCAACCAGCTCCCCGCCAAACGCGTCGCTCTCGTCGGCCTTGGCCACGTTCAGGTACGTGGGGTACTCCGTCCTGTTCAATAACACTATCGGCCTGTCCAGAAGTGCAGCCTCGAACACCATGCTGGAGTTATCGCCGATCAGCAGGTCGCAGCCCAGCAAGTATTCGTGCTTCCTGCCATACCCAGGAGCCACCCTCAACGGGTACTCCTTGAACCGGTCCTTGTGTTCACACATCTCGTGGGGCAGGAACAGTACATTGCAATCAGACAGGGCTTCTACCACCTCTTCCACCTTGTCCGCAGTCCCCGGCAACTGTTCCGAGCCTTGCCGGCTGTACGTAGGAGCGAACAACACGATCGGCTTCTGCCCAAGACCATGCCTTTCACAGATCGCATTCCTGAAGGCTCCCTTGGACCGCCGATTATTGATCAAAACATCGGCCTTGGACCAGCCGATCCCCAGCACTTCGGCAACGCCGTCGCCGGCGTGCGCGTTCATCGCGTTCTCCCAGAACCGACTCGGCACTATGACGTAGCTCCAGTCCCTGTAGTACCTGGCCCACCGCTTGATGATGGACACACCATGGAAGGTCAGGAACGAGGGCGCAAAGAACGGCTTCTCCTGGACCCAGGGACCAGACTGGCACGCTATGGTACCCCTCACCTCCGAATCAGTGTTGTACTCATTCGGGGTACCTCTCACTATGGTCCAGCCGCGCCGGATCATCTCCTCCTCTATCGGAGTGAGCACAGCACTGTACTGGTTCAGGTCGTACACTATCTGGAACTTCTTCATTGAACTTGCACCCATTCCCACCACTTCACCTCCGTCCACCCAGAGTGCTTGAACTTGATGATCGCCTCCTTGATGATGCGGTCGAACTCAGGCACAATGACCGGCCAGGCCATCCTCTGTGCCCACATAAGCGAGTTCTGGCGATACTTCTGCCGCAGTTCAGGGTCGTCATACAGTTTGTTCAGCAACCTCACGGCATGGTTGACATCACAAAGGGAATTGACCACACCGTTCGGCTCAACGAACGTTCTCGATCTGCGAATCAGTTCGCCGCCGTTACCCACGACTTCAGGGACGGCACTGTTGTTGGGTGCTATCACCGGCACACCACAGGCCCGGGCATGGTGGATGTTCAAACCCCATCCCTCACCTTTTGTCGTGCTCAGGAACACGTCAGCGGCGTTCATGATCAGATTGAACACCTGCACAGGGGTCGTCTTCCGCATGTTGTCAAACCCCTTGGTGTTGATCACCCGCCCATTCAGGCCGAACATCTCAATCAGGTCCGGGATCACCCACCCCAGATGCTCACCTTCCCAGACAGTGTGGGCGTACAGCCGGGCCTCCGGCTTGTCCTCAGCAAACTTGGCAAATGCCTCGAAGGTCGCCCCCCAGTCCTTCCGCTCCGTGTTCCGGTCAGCCCTCAGCACAATGAACCAGTCCTGCTTCAGCCCCAGTAGTTGCCTGGCCCTTTCCTTCCGGCCGGCGTAGAACTCCTTGGGGAAGTGGCCATGCGGCACCACCTCCAGATCGATGTTGGGATCCCTCTCCTGAATGCACCTCTTGGCCCATTGCGTGTACACAATGGCCTTGGTCGCCTGGCGGAATGGCGTGAGCCACCAAATTGGGAACGGATATCCGTCAATCGGGGAGTAGATGATAGTGGGTACCTGAGAAAGCAGCGGATTGCGCTTGTAGTACTCATAGAGCCAATCAGGATCATTGAGTATGAACACACAGTCTGGCCCCACCTGCTCAATCATGTTGCCGGTCGACCCAATCCCTCTCAGATCAGCCGTCACGTGGTAGTACCGGTACGGGTACTCTGCCTTGTCATGCTCATTGCCATCCCAGTTCAGGGCGCAGATATGAATGTCATACTGCCCGGTGCTGTGGAGGTAACCCAGCATCGCCTTAGCCACCTCCCCAAACCCGGTGTGCACCTGGGGGTCATCCATGAACGCCAGCAACTTGATCTTCCGGCGTGGCACTACCTGCTGTGGCTCAAACATCTGCGAGACTGACAGCATCTACTCCTCCTCATCCACCTTCTCTACAAAAGCTGGGCACTCCCATACGGCCAGCACCGTGTCGGTCATCAAGCACAAAGTGTAGACGTTGTTGGCAATCGGGCAATTGGTCTCACGGTCATCAGGCGTGAACCTCTCACAGGCCCAGCACAGGCAATCCTCTCTATGCCGGTCCTTCATATCACGCCGGACCCAGACCAAACTCCCACCGTGTTCGTAGAACTCATACATCTTCCGCCGCCTCCCTTCTCTCCAACTCGTCACTCCTGAGAAACCGAGCGCGGCCCATCAGCCGCAGCTCGTCAAAGCTCAACCCCAGCCGCTCACAGATCAACTCTGTCTGGCAGAGCATGTCTGCGATCGCTGTCTTGATGAACCCCCGATACACTGGCCTGTACTGGGGATACCGCTCCGAATAGCAAACGTTCTGGCTCAATTGGCCCTTCTGGTAGTCCAGCGTTGCCAGCGTCTCGAAGATCGACTCTTCGCAGCCTTTCTTCTCACACAGCCTGGTCCAGAGCGTTTCCATTACCTCGGCGTCTCCATAAACGGCTGCTTGACCTCTTCGGTCAGATCAGCCCATATCTCCGGCATGAAGTCTCGGAACTCCATCTCGGGCAGATCATCGGCATCGTGCAAGTAGATCGGCATGCCCCCGATGTACCCGTTCTTGTCATGGAAGAACAACAGGTTCTGGCTCGGCCGGTTCGTCGTCTGTAGCGATCCCATGGAGAACTGGTCACCACCCTTCACAGAACCATTCACGACGATCGGCCCGGTCGCCCGGTCGATATCAGCCCTGTTGTGGAAGTGCCCTAACAGCGTGCAGTCGAAGTACTCATCAGCCGCCTGGAACATCTCCCGCAGCCGATGCACCGCTCTCTCAATGCCATACCATGGAATTCCGTTCCAAGATCGAATCTGATCTCCGTGTTGGATCAAGCACCTGGTGTTCTCCACCTGGACCAAGATGAACGGCGACTTCGGGATGTTGAAGGTCACATTCGGAATGCCCCGGCAGAACACCGCCTCCCACTGGTACAGCATGTAGTCCCAGTTCACGTACTTCTCCTTGGCGTACACCTTCTGGTACATCCTCGGGTGGTTCCCCACCACGCAGTCACAGTCCACGTGGTCGAAGTGCGGTGCCACGTAGGCCACCAACTGCGCCGTCAAGAACGCCACCCTCACGGTCATGTTCATCATGTGCCCGACATTGGTCCTCACCAGCTCTTCATGTATCTCGCCACTCAGCATGTCGCCTTCCTGGGCAATCCGCAGCTTCGGGATGTACAGGGCCGACCGTCGCAGCTCAACAAGTTCAATCACCTTGCGTGCCAGCATGCCCAAGCGCCGGTTCAGGATGGTCATATTGAAGGCGTTCAACCCCATCGTCTCAGCCGGGTCCACGATCTCCCCGCCATGGAGATCACTGAGCTGGAGAAGGTCGGTCTCGGACCCGTGCCCCGAGGCCTTCCGCTTGGGGAACTCGGCCTTGACGGTAATCGCGGGCACGAAGTGGGCTACATCATGGATAGCTTGGGTGACCGCGTCCTGAATGCCAATCCTCTTGACCGCCTCGTGGTACAGCCGCTTGTAGTGGTTCGCCTCAGCCCGCAGGCCTTGAGTCTGCACATCCCCCTGAATCACACCCTCAATGGACTCATCAGCGGCTTTGCCGACAGAGGCGCGCTTCGGCCCGGATACGCGGACGTTGGGGATGTTCAGCTTGGAGGCATAGCGGTAGGGCTGTGCGTCAGAACGCCAGCCCATCTGCTTGCAGATCTCGGCGATCGTTACCGAGGGGTCATTCCAGAGACGACGGAACTTCTCCTCGTCGAACGGTTTCTTCGCCACCACCACCTCCACCGGGCCCGCTTATCCCAACCAGGGATTCGCGGGCACGTTCGCAGGATCGGTCCGTAGTTCCACGCCGTGCACGCAGTTCTTGTGCAACGGCGGCCACTCCTTCAATGCATCGATCGCGTACGGCGATCCGCCAATCAACTCGACGCACCTCTGGCAGACAGCTACATTGCCCGGGACGATGTACAACTCCCCGACCTCTATGCGGTTCTTCTGAATGAAGTCCTGGGTAGCCACGCTCTGCATCCAGGCATCCTCAAACCTTTGAGCGATCAACTGCTGCCTGGCGAACTCCCTGTCGGCATAGTCCCTGGCAACTGCCGCTATGTTCTTCTGCGTGATCGCCACGCCGCGGGCCTGGAGCTCCTTGGTCACGTTGTCGATATGCCTGGCCAGCCGGTTGTTGTACGTCCTCACCATCGACGCCCGGTTCGATTGAACCAAGGTCTCTACCCGTTTCAGCCGATTCGGGTCGGTTAACCGGGCTTTTTGCACCTTGGGCAGCCCGATCCGCTTCGTTATCCCATCGATTGCCTTCTCGTACCGCCCGATTGCGACCTGATTGGCAACCCGAATATCCGTGCCGAGCCCTCTGCCGGTCCGCATAAGCTGGTAGAAGGCACGCTGCGGTTCCGAGAGATCGGCTTTGCCCAGAGCACTCCTCATCCACCGGTCCACCCCACCGTAGTACCGGGCAAAGCCGATCTCTCTCGACAACCCTCCATTCAGCCTTGAAAAGCCACGACAAAAGGCGGCCCGGCTATCAGTGCCAAGCCGCCTCAAACTCGAATCAGCCTTGAACAGCTTCCCGAACTTCGATCTCAGTGACGCATTCGTGCTCCAGTGGTGCTGTGCTACCGCCTCTCTAATCAACCGGGTTCGAACCCGGGAATCCGAAGCCCCGAACCTGCCGGCATCAAGCAGGATCTCGTCCCCCACTTTGATAGCTTCTGGCAGCGATCCCCTGTGCCCAGCAGCACGCGCCGCGGTAGCAAACTCATCAGCGGAAACAGTGCGGACAGCGGAGATACCCTTGGTCAGTTCAGTGGGGATAGTGCTGAGCGCAGTGCGAATGGAGTTCGCTAATCTACGCTCGGGGGAGAAGACTGCGGGATGCCCTTCTTCAAGGGCTAGTACGATAGGCTCAGCTTGTTCCAGGCTCGGGGACCACACCGTACCCCTCCTCCTCCAACGCATCCACCACCGCCGGTACGTATTCTGGGTCTCCGGGCCTCACTGAAATCACTCTGAGCCAGCCGTTGCCATGGACTATCGTCTCTATCTTGGCAACACGCTTGGCAAAGCGTTTCAGAAAGGGATCGTTAGAGTGAAGCTTACCGTCTTCACTGAGAGTGCCTACTGTGACTCCTTCAACCACAACCAGCATGTTTCAACCTAGCACAGGCCTGACCTGTCCGTCAACCACTATTCCTCGGAGACGTAGCCCTCTCTCAAGCCAGCGTCGTTGATCGACTTCACCCAGTCTGGCTGCTCCACCAAAGACAGGGGTGTCTTGATCAGCGGTCCACTCTCTTTTGAAATCGGCATGTCCAGGTTCTTCACCATCTCCGGTATGTCGAACATCCGGCTCGGGTCCACGTCCTGCCGGTTGGCAACGATCTTCAGCACCTGAGCCACCAGCTCCCTGTCCGATCTCAAGAAGCCGGTCGTTACCAGTCTCGCCTTGGGTCCGGGCCCGAAGTTCAGATTCATCAGCGGCTGCAAGACATAGTCGGTCAACTGGTCGTCGAGCTCCTGTTTGCGGATCGTCTCGGTCTCCCAGAACAAGTCACCCAGACTCTCAGCAATGGCCTGCGATCCCAAGCCACCTTGCGCCTTCAGTACAGCCTGCGGTGGGATCAGCAGCGACATGAGTATCCGCACGTCATCGGCATCGTCCAGCTTGACGAAGGCATCGATGTTCTCACCACCCTGCAGGTACTCAGCACTCCACTTATACAGGTTCATGGTCCTCTGATCGTCTTCCCCTATCAGGTCAGAGGTCATGGCCACGGTATCACCAGCGCGGATCGCCTTTCCTGTGTCCAACGCAGCGTCCCGATACGCCTTCGGTGCCCCGCTATCGTCCTGGTACGTGCCCTTCGGGTGCCTCACCACCAGCGGCGGCGATACCCTATCCTCAATGTGCCGGTCCCTCAAGGCATACCGCCAGCTTGAGCTCCACCACAACTTGTAGGAGTTGATCAACAGCGGCCACCCCCACAGGTTCCCGAACACCTTGTGTCTCGCATGCGTGATCCAGGCAGCGTACAGCGGCTGGATCAACCGCGCCGTCTGGTACATCCCCTGGAACTCATCATTGATCACATACGGCTTGACCGTCTCAGGGTCCAGTTGCTTCAGCTTCGTGAGGATCACCGGCTCCACCACCGTGTTCGTCCAGGCCGGTGTCCCGTCCTTCTTGTACGGAACCTCAACTCCCCACTGCTTGGTGAACGCCGAGAACCCAAACTCCACTGACGTCAAGGCATACAGCATCATCTTGGCGTACAACGGCTCCAACACGGCCCGGGCAAACTCCCTTCTCACCGGATCGCCGCATTCGATATCCCACTTCGCGTTCACGAGCGGAGCATCAATCAACTGGAGCCCCAGCGCAATAGCAGGATGCGTCCGCATCTTCTTCATGGTACTCAACGAGATGTACGTCGGGTCGAACTGTCCCAGCCACGCTCCATACCGCCGATAGTAGTCAGAGGCAAACCTGTCCTTGGCACTCGTGCCATGCTCCTCCAACTCAACCGTCTGCCCCATAGGGGCCTTGGCCTTCGTCTTGGGCCTACTCAACTCAATGCCAAAGACTCTCATCTCGCCCCCTCAAGCTGGCGGACCCTATCGAACACCTCACCCCAATCTGTCACCCGGGGCAGATCGAACACACGGTTCCATGGCCTGTCAACCAACAGAGCCCGGCCGGTCAGTAGGAACTCATACACCGTATCGCCAGAGTCGTCGATCAGCACGTCCAGCCCAATCTCGTGCTTCCGATTCGTGTACCACAGGGCATCGAACTCAAACCCATTCCTGGCAAGCCACAGGTGCGTGTTCACCATGGTGTTCGGCTCCCGGCTTGTTGCGATCACAATCGAATGCCCACGCTTCCGCAACGCCCGTATCACCCCAGTAGCATCCACCTCGGCCGGGATACCCTGCAAGAACACCCCATCGTTCAAGGCACTCACTGCCTCCCGCCACAGGTCAATCTCACCTACCGGAGTCCTGACACACCAGTAGTCAGTGATATCGTCCACCGCCAACTCTACCTGATACTTGCAGTTGATCTTCGGCAGCAGCACATCCATGATCCTGGCAATCGTGCCGTCAATGTCTACCCCGATCTTCATCCACTACCTCCACGCACGCCAGGGCCAGGCACTCTATGTCCGCAGACAGGGCACGCATACCACACCTCAGCATGCATCCCTTCGATCACAGCATCAGGCCGCATTCTCGCTCCACACTTTCTGCAAAACGGCGGCCCCGCCAGATGAAACCTCATGGCCCCTCTCATCACTCATTCGCAAACCCTCCGTGAGTCCCGAAGGACTCGCTACACTCCGTGTGCAGTTCGCCCTCATTGGTGGCGGGGGCAGGAGTCGAACCTGCTCCTCCGGCTCATGACGCCGGTGACTTATCCGCTTGTCCTCCCCGCTTCTTTGCAGCACAGACCTATCCTTTTCTGTGCCCAGCAGAATCCTGTAGCGCCTCCCTCAAGTACTCCACCTCAGCCTCCAGCACCTTCACCCGATGCTTCAACTGCGGCACCTCGACAGCCAGCCTCGCCCGCTCTTTCAGCAGCTCGTAAGTCGACTTCTTCACTATCACTACGGGGTAACATCCTCTTCCCCTCCCTTCCCGAGCTCATCAAGCCCGTCAAGCTTACTGACTACCTCCATGAACACTGCCGGCATGGACTCCCTTCGCGCTCTCTTCCGGTTCCGCCGTGTCAGCACTCCCCCGAAGTCGATACAGATCTTGGTGAACGCGTAGAAATCGTCCGCACCGCCGAACACATACTCGATATCCCCAAGCGCCATATGCACGTGCCCTTTGCCACACTCCCAGAGTGATATTTCTACAGCCATCGCTACTTCTCGTGGAGGTGAGCATGATCAGGCACCGTCGCATGCTGGTTCTGATCACTCCGTACCCACACAGCCTTGGGCCGCAACATCATGGCTACACCCATCATGTGCCCAAGCTCTTCATCGGTAGGGGTCATGACGTGCCTCTTCAGCACGACAATCAACTTATGGGGATGCTTCAAACAATAAGCCGACCAAACGCGCGTATCTTCATACACCCATTCAGTCAGCTTCTGGGAATCACAAAGAGAGCACCGCATCCTCCACCACCTCCACCACCCGTACTTTACCACGTTTACGTCATCCCGTCACCCGTATCCAATAGGGACAGGACTCCTGCAAAAGCTCGGTGTCGGCACCACATGAAGGAAGACGAGCGGCTCTCAGGCCAGAGAATTCAACCAGGTTTTCGTGTGGCCAAAGCTGGCTAGTAGCTGGTAGTAGTAGCGACACCAAAGGCTGCCACCAGGGAAATGACGATCGCCCACAGAGCGATTGCTATGATGCCCAATACCAGCCCTGCAATGGCCATCCCCCTACCGCCGAGGTTTGGCTGACTGCCTGTCTGATGTATGGCTATCGCCCCGAAGACAATGCCTAGTATCGCCAAGATGAACCCAAGATACGGAATAATGATGCCCAGAATACCGCAGATCATCGACGTTATCGCTAGCCCGCTGGTACGTGGTGGTTGTGTCACACTCATGGGAAGAACCTCCCTTCTGTGGTGGCCTCATCAGGACTCGTTAGTGAGAACGCCATACACAATGCTGACAGCATTCTTGTGAAGCGACTACTGCCAGATCAATTGCTGTGTGCATATTCTCATCGTACGAACTGTGCTTGTCAAGGGCTCATACCCTCCTGGTGCCCACACCCCTGGTACTCGTTCCTCATTCTCGGCTTCGCTGCCTGGTCTACCTAACACCTCCAGCTATACCCCTCCACGGTCACCAACCCGCATGTCACCAGGAGAAATCACCAAGAGATACCACAGTAGATGGCATCACCAGAGAAGGAGAGCAAGCAACACCAGTGGGAAGGCCAGTAGGGGTCACCAGTAGAGGGCCGTAGAAGGTCACCAGTATTTGTGGACGGATGGTACCGCGAAGCGGGCGCTCCCTGTTTGGTAGCGCCCGGGGGGTGGGGTATTATATCTTACCCAAGATAATCGTCCTCAAATCCTGCCGCTCTATTGATCTCCACGTGAATTTTCTCAAAGAGGTATTCACCCACGCATTGGTGGACCCTTTTGAAAATCCACTCTATGGTGTGGTCTCCCAGTTGCCCGTCCTCAAATTCTGAGGATATGAAATATCCGAGAGTTCTGGCCACACTCCCAAGGGGTTCCTCGAGGTGAGAAAATTGCTCAGTGATCTCCCTCTTGATTTGGTTCATTTTGGTTCCCTCCCTTTGGTTTATTTTGGTTCTCTATTATAAGTATCGCATATGTTAGGGTCATAGTCAAGTTTGTTGAGGTCAGGTAGGCACGCGTGGGGGTAGTGTTGCTCAGGATTGCTTTGATTTGCTCACTGAAGGGGATAAATGCTCTCTCAGAGGGAAATGGAGGAGAAAACCAGGCACGCCCGCGATATATCTTACGCAAGAAGATTGATGGTGTTATGTGCTAACGCTGTGGAATCGGACGCCCGAAGGGTCATTCTCATGTGGAATCGGACGCCCGAAGGGTCATTCTCATGTGGAATCGGACGCCCGGAGGGTCATTCTCAGTAAGGGCACCAACCCACATACGTACAAGCTTCCCGCGTGGGCAAGCTTCCCACACGCTTGCAAGCTTCCCGCGTGGGCAAGCTTCCCACGCACTTACAAGCTTCCCGCGTGGGCAAGCTTCCCACGCACTTACAAGCTTCCCGCACACCCAGGTACTTCCCGCACGCTTGCAAGCTTCCCACGCGCACCCAGACACACGTCTCATGCGGACTTCCCGCGACTACACCTCTACCCTTCCTACATCGGAAAAGGGCGCTTCGTGAGCGCCCGAAATAGCCCTTCATTTTCTGTGGGCAAATAGAAAGGGTTTCGGACGCCCGGGGGAGCCCAAGGGCGGCATCTATTCCAGATCATCAGGCCACGGGGGAGGGCCATCTGTTACCTCCAGCCGGAGGCCGGGCTTCTTGTCCCAGCCTTCCTGGTACGGCGACTCGCCCGCCTCTATCCGCCGTATCTTATCCAGCTCTTCCTCCGTGAGGCACTCCTTCCAACGATCAGGATCCCCCTCATCAGGGGGCGCATCCTGCCCCAGCAACGGCACCAACTTCTCCATAAGCCGGTCAACTAGCGGCCCAACCAGACGATCAGCCAACTGCCCTACATCAACCGGTGGCACCTCGGTGGCACTTACGATGGTGGCACTTTTGGTGGCACTTACGATGGTGGCACCGGTGGCACCATCGCCAACCTACCACCACAGCAGCGTCGTCAAGCGCATTCTGCAACCATCCTTACTATTCCGTAACCGCAACAACAATTCCCTATGCTCACCTACCTGCACTGTCAAACTAACTGCTACCCTAAAGGCAAAACCCCGCTCTTCTTGCAGTAACTTTCTGTTACGTCAACTCCAGTTTGACAGTCCCTACCTAGACACCCACTATCGGCCAGCCGTGTACTCCCACCTTCCGTGTACTCCCCCATCCTCACCCTGCGCTCCCTCGCGATTATCAGTGTAACCACCACTTATACTTGATGGCGGCGGTCGTCTTAGCTCTGTGCGTGGTCGCCTTGGCTAGGGGTCTCGCGCTCTCGTCTCGCTTCTCTCGCGGGTTTCTGGGGGAGGGCTGAGTTCAGTCGGGCGGGGTGAGCGGGACGGGGTTGGGACGTGGGGCACAGAAACGGCAGTTCTGGCGGGGCTTCATGGTCCAATCATCAGGCACGGGTTGATGCGTCTCGTCGACACAGGCGTGGCTTGGACGAAGACTCGACAACTCCCCCATACTTGAAGGCGCGCAAGCCGGGGCGGGCGTCACTCTACTTGGAAGATGGTCTCGAGCCCGCGGAGCCTGACCTCACGAATCTCGGCATCTTCGTCGATCTGGCCATACAGCGTGCCACCGGACTCCTGGTCCAGGAACTCCAACAAGCGATCTACTCGGACTTCCATCTCAGTTCAGCCTCTCTTCCTCTACAGGCAGCGGCCGCAGGTCGGTCAGGGCGTTTGGCACATCCCACTTGCCGCTTACCAACTCACAGTGGCGGAGGAGCGGGGCACACTTCGGGCCCCAGACCCGCTCCATATCGTCACTGCGGGCGAGGGCAGGGAAACGGTGTCGCTGTTCTGGTGTCATGGCAACCTCCTTCTGTTGGCACAGAGCTCATTAGCTCGGCTCCCCCTTCAAGCGCAGCGTGTCAACGTACACCCGCATCTTGTACTTCGACCCACCGAAGCCTTCTGGCACGTAGTACCCCTCCCCGATTGCCTCCAGCATCTCGTCCTCGTTGAACGCGAGGCAGACCAGCTTCTCGCCATCGAACGGGAAGCTCAGCCTCACCTTGACACCAGTCAGCTTCTCTACCCCCTTCTTGATCTTCTCGTTCAGGGCATGCCTCTCGTTCTCGCTGATCCTCAACTCATAGCTGAACCCTGTCATCACGCCCCCTTCTCTTCGGTGAGACTCACGATCTCCAGGTGCCCTGGCACCATCTTTCGGGCCATCTCCTCATCTATCCCCGCCCGTCTGTCTGTGAACTCGAGCTCGCCGTCCGAGAACGGCTGCCCATCGGGCCTCTTCACAGTCACCCTGAAGGTCTTCACCTCACCCCTCATCTGATCGGCAATCTCGGCAGCTTTCACCAGGCCAGCAGCGAACTGCCTCGCCTCATCCGGGCTCTTCTCACCGATCGACGGCCACCTCACTGTCGGCTCCTCCCACTTTCCCGGGTTCATGATGCTCTGGTCCCGGCCGACATTGATATCAACGAACGTTCCCTCGAACGGGTACACCACCGCTCTCATCCCGTGCTGGTAACTATCCCACTCGACTCTCGGTTCCATCTGTCTAACCCTCCTTACTTGTGGGCGTGTCCTTCGAGTCGCTCCACGACTCGATCTTCCAGAAGCTCCGCTTCTCCACGAGCTTATCGACGAAGCGGTCCCGAGCTTTGGCACTGGGGAAGAACTTCTCTTTGGTCACTGCCCTGCCGTCCTTCCCAAACTCCAGCCACATGACTCCATACTCGTCCATCTCAACCCTCCTCCGGCTCCCTGCCGGCGAGCTCGTTGATCGAGTCCTCCATCGTGTACATCGAGGACCCGAGGTACATGTGGTCCCGCGTCAGCGCAGTCTCAACGTGCGCTAGCCAGTAGCCCTTGGCCCGAGCGTAAACCACCTCATCGCCATACCGTCTCACCAGCTCCCGGGCCTCCCCCAACAGCTCGAGCATCTCACCCTTGATCTCCTCAAGCCTCTCCACCGCCTCCATCTTCTCGTCCATCTCCTCGTCGTCCATCCCCTCTTGCTCTCTGATTTCGGTCTCCATCTCAGCCTCCTTATCAACCTCTTGCTTGACGGGTACGCCATCAACCATGGCATACCCGTCCTTCAGTTCCCAGCCGGGAATGCTCTTCAAGGTCTCCTGCCACGTCATCTCTAACCACCGTACCCGTACTGTCTCATGTGCTTGCACGGCCTATGCCCGAACCGCCAGGCCGGGCACGTGCAGTACACCACACCATCGGCACCTCGCCGGATCTCGTACTGGCCCTTGCTGCCAACACCAGGCACCAAGGTCATCGGGCCGCCCTGCCCGTACTCCACCATGTGGCGGCACGGCACCCGCCTGTCTATTGGAAGGTGCTGGTACCTCCACTCAGGGCACGTGCAGTACAGCCTGCCATCCCCACCAACCCTCACCTCGTGATCTTCTGCTCTGGCTAGGGTCACCATCTGTCTCTCCTTTCTCCTGGTGGGTTTTCTTTATCCTCTATGATAATTATCCCACACAAGCGATACGTATGTCAAATAAGAAGAGCGGACATGTGACCCAAATGCCTATAGGTTTACTCTAGGATGCTCTTCAATACTCACTGAGGGTGATGAATGCTCTTCAAGAGGCTGATACTCGTAGCGAGGACTGAGTGTCCTTCACAATTAGTATCTTTTGCAATAGATCCTCGCTAACATTGAGGTTCTACATCAGAGAGACCAGCGCCAGGTAGCCACAGCAACGATTTGTATCTTTTGCAATAGAAAGACGCTGACATTGAAACTAGTGCAGGTCTATGACAGCCACCACAGCAACGCTACCAAGCTCGCCACATGCAGCGGCAGGCAACCGAGCTGGACCAAGAACTCTTCCCAACCATTACCCTCACCCCTATCTCAAGCCAGCTCACGCACGTACAAGCTTCCCGCGCTTACAAGCTTCCCACGCACGTACAAGCTTCCCGCGACACTGACAAGCTTCCCGCGCTTACAAGCTTCCCGCGACACTTACAAGCTTCCCGCGACACTGACAAGCTTCCCGCGACACTTACAAGCTTCCCACGCACGTACAAGCTTCCCACGCACGTACAAGCTTCCCGCGACACTGACAAGCTTCCCGCGCTTACAAGCTTCCCACGCACGTACAAGCTTCCCACGACTCTGGGTGCTTCCCGCGGGGTCTAGCCGGGGAGGGTTACAGCCGAGGCATGACACTGGACGCATATCGGGAAGCATACCGGCGAACTGAAGTCCACCTCTCCCTCATACATCGGCAGAGCGAAGTTCTCATCATACATGCCCATTCGGATGGGCTCATGGCAAAGGGCGCACTCGGTCCACCTGGGGAATAGCTCAACGACCACTACTCTTCCAGTGGTATCCATGAGATATCCTGCACCTTCTCATTCACGTTCGGAATCATGGTGAGCTCTCCGTCCCCCTCCAACAGCCAGAGCGCCCCATCCTTGAACTCATGGTACTCAACTATATGAAACGTCTTGCTCTCCCCATTCATCCAGGCAACTATTACCGTGTTCATAGCTCCCACCAGCTCCCGATCACTTCCCTCACTCATCTGCTTCTCAGCTTGCTCGGAATGTTGAACTTCCTCCACTCCTCGAACAGGATCATGCAACACACCCTTCGCTATGGCATTCAGCATCAGGCAGGGACTCAGCCGCAACCATGCACCTGTGACAACGCCGTTACTGGACTCTGCGTCGAGCTCCATCACCCTGTCCTCAAACAAGGGGCAGCCCTCGCACACAGCATCATCGCTGTTGTCACAACGCAACAAGCACCGCATCAGGGGCAACGTCTCTAGGTTCATCACCTCGCTCGCCTTCCGGCGCTCACCGTTCTCAATCAGCAACCACACCAAGTCGGCGTAGTCTTCGTCCTCGTTCACCACAACGTAGCGGTTCGACGGCTTGCCATCCCGTTCCCGTCCAACCTCGATCTGCTCGGCTATCCTCAACAGCCAGGCCTGGTCCTCATGGATCAGGTACCCCTCCATATCCTCCAGCTTGAACACCAGGTACTTCTCTTGCTTCTCGAACATCATCCCCCCCCCCCTGTAGACACCAACACCTTCTCTTCCACACCCTCTTCGGGACACTCCTCAACTTCCACGATCCGATAGCGGCGCCCATGCTTCAGCAGCATTGACACCCGCACATTGTCGATGTACCACACACCTTCGTACTCGTTTGGGTCCACCCACGCTACTCCCTCCATGAGGAGCCTCCACTACCACTTACACCTGCACTTCAAGCACATCCAGCCGTCCCGGCACAGCACGACGTTCAACTTGCTCCCACACTCAGGGCACGGCGGGTTCAGGACCCACTTCGGCCCCAGCTCTACCAGAAACAACACCATGAACACCAGCCCGATCAACATCGACTTCATCTGCCACCTCCAACACGATCAACACACCATCATCCCTCACGCCAGTAACCATCCTGATCTTCCCAATCCCCAAATGCTTCGTGTCGTCGTCAGGAACGAGCCCAGCATCAACGATGCCGTCAATCAATGCCTTGGCCGCCGCAAAGGCATTGCCGTAGTCCCTCCTCCGCTCAGTCTTGTACCTGAACTCCAACGACAGCACGGCGCGGTTCCACGTGCCCCAGCCATGCGCCTCCTTCTCTTCCTGGCAGTACAAGTACGTCAGAGCTCGGTATCTGGCCGTCCACGTCGCCCGGGTCATGTAATGCACCCTGGCATTGGGATTCAGCTCCTTCGGCGGCACCACCGGCACGAACACTCGCCTCTCCACCACCACCTCCAGCTATTCACGCTGCCTTGTCCCGACAACAGGAACAGGCCCGTGGCACTGTCCACGGGCCTGCCTTGTCCCTGACGCAGCCTGTCCCACCACACCGGGGACAGTTCGGGTCTGCTTCCTTTGCCCATTTCTCCAGCAACACATCCATCGTGCGACGATTGCTAGACTCCGAGTCTGTCTGGCGCTCGAACTGAGCCCGTTTTCTTAGCTTGCGTTGCATCCAGTTCCCTCACATCCTCAAATGGCCGGCACCGATCACAGTAAGGCACCAAACCACTGGCCCTGGGCCCAGGGAAAGCAAGCGTCAGTAACTCACCACTTCGAATAGTCCTGCCACACTTGCTACAGACCTCTGACTTCCCAGGCAACACTTCGTTCACAGCCACAACACAAAGCCGGTCCGGGCTAAAAGCAGTCCCATGGACCCTCAGCGTGTCATACAAAACACTACTCACCATTGCTCATCGCCATCCCTTCATGTAGCCCCCTCCAGTACATCCGCAGCTCCTGGATCGTCTGGCAGTGGTGCATGACCTCCCCGATTAGCTTGCACACAGGGCATTGGGACTTTGCCTCCGGCTTCAACGCCGCCTCGCCACGCAACGCCGCGTAGTCAACCTCCCATTTCCTCAGCAGCCCATACAGCGTGGAGCTACACATACCCAACTCCTTGGCTGCGGCATGTGGCACCCAACCACACCGCTGGCACACCTCCAGGATGTGCTCTCTGTTCGCCTCAAACTCCTGATGCTTCCCACTGTTGCCCTTCCTCACAGGAACCTCCTCACCAGGCTTGGGCTCTTGAACGGTTTCAGTCACCACCTCTTCGGTCACTACTTCAGTCACTGCAACATCCTCCATTAACAACTGATCAGAGAGCTTGCTTTTCAGCATCAGCTTCGGCGGAACATCAATCCAGGCAGGGAATTCCTTCCCAGCCCCACAATGCTTGCATGTGGCATGTACAACCCCATCCCTGGGCTCCGAACAGAGCCAGTAATGGCAGCACTCAGCTACCGTCTGCATAACTCAACCTCACAGCACGGTGGTACGTTCCGAACGTCATACCGGAACCCACACACAACACAAGTCCCATACTCAAACGTCTTGCCACTGGACACCTGGGTCCACGTCCGCCTCACCACGGCTGTCCCGCACCACTTGCAGCAGCCGATGATCGGGTCCTCTCCAGCAGCCCGAATGTCGCATTGACCTACATCGGCCATCGGTCCCCCCTCCTCGGACTGTAGTCCAGTGCAGCACGACGCAGAGAGCTTTCCCGCTCAGTCAGCTTCGATGCCATCTGCCCTTTGTCTCCGGCAAATATCGGGACCTCGTCTTCACCGCCCTGGTCGAACCTGGGAAACACCCCGCAGATCCCATATCTCAGGGCATCAACAGCGTGGTTCGACTCGTCAACAGGCAGCTCCGACTTCTCCTTGTACCTGTACAGGCCCATCTCCCACTTCAGGTTCGGGCAGCACTCCTCGTCAACAAACAGCTTCGGATGTGCAACCCCCCTGACCCACTTCTTGACGTGCCTGATCGAGTCCACGACGCTGTAGCTCCTGGCTTTCACCTTGAACCCCGCCTTCCGCAGCTCAGCGATCAAGGCCACAGCCCTCACATCGACGTACAGCACCACACCCCCCCTGCGAAGCCCCAATTCCTCGAACAGCGGCCTCATGTAGTCGCTGATCCACGTCGAGTGCTCAACACCGGAGCCGTACAGCTCCCGGACCACGTATACGTTGTCGCCGGCGTCCTTCTGGCAGAGGAGGAGACAGAACGGATCCACGAAGCCATCATCAATGCAGCCGAATGTGTCCAGTACAGGATCGAACGGGTACCTCCCGAACCTGTCCTCGGGCATATCCTTGTACACCAAGCCCTTCTTGGCCGGCTTATTGCACTCCCACTCGGCATCCCAGACATCAGGATCAATCGTCACAAACTTCCGCTGAGCGTCACGCACCATATAGAACCCATCGCTGTGTCGGGCGTCACCCTTGCACACGTCCCAGAAGCTCCGCTCATCTCCCGGCCGCACCAGGTCCCTGCACTTGGCGCAATTGCCATCGCACCGCTCCAAGACTTCCTTCACACACCACGATCGCAGAGAGAAGGGGAAGGCCGGCTCGGAGTCGATCTTGTCCAGCAACCGCTGCATGGAGCCCACAATCGTCTTGCGAGTGCTAGAAAGCACGTTGCTGCCCATGATCCCCTTGGCACTCCGCGCCATGCTGAACGCCTGCTGCAAGATCGTCCACTCGATCAACTCCACCTCATCCGCCCGGAACTTGTGGGGGTGTGGGGCGTTCGTCCCTGTCATGGTCCCTGGGATAATCTGAACGAGGCTCCCGTTCACCAAATTCGTCACCTTCATCATGCTGTCCCTGACATCGCCGACAAACAACTCGCTCTGCATCATCTCGTGGAAATACTTATAGCCCTTCTCTGCCTGATAGAGGACAGCGCCCATTGAGGCCACTTCACAGCCTGGCTTGAAAACAGCGTCTAGGACATTAAGGGTCGCGAGCATTGCTGTCTTGCCTCCTGTCCGTGAGGCCAGAATCACGGCATCCAGCAGGTCTTCGTTAAACAGCTCCCACAGTATGTCCAGCGGCGGACGGTGGTGCTCGCATATCTGGACACTGGCGAATGTCCACCCGAAATACGTCCAGGCCCAATCCCTGAGTTCCTCCTTCGATCTCGGCCTCGTGTGGGCATCCAGCCGCGCCAGATCATTGAGGTCTGCTGACTTGATTGCGTTCACCACATCAAGCGAGTCCATGGCTCAGTTCCAGACAGCGATATCCCCAACCCAGGCACCGAACCCAGTAATCAGCAACTGTGCGATCTCCTTGCACCCTTCCTGCCTGGGGCAAGACACACATCCATAAGGCTCCAGGTACTTCTCCGCCTTCCCGCTGGCTACCCACCTATCGAACCAAAGGCTTTGGGCGGCCTTGACCACGGCGTCTCCTGTTGCTTTCCCTTTTCTCCTGTGCATTCCTGACCATCTGTGCCATTCCTTTTCCATGCTTCGGCATCCTCTCCTGTCTAGCTCTCAACTTCCGGGCCCTACGCTGCCACTTCCACTGACTTTCCATACCGCCGAATCCCGCTGTCTTCCTTCTTGCCCATCCGGTTCAGTTTCATGAACTTCTGGACTGTGTCCTCTCTCAGGCCCCACAGGTCCTTCAACCGGCTATCCAGGTGCTGCCAATCATCAGCAGCCTCGATCTTCACCTGGCTGTACAGAGGCGTCCCAGGGTGAGGCACCGTGATGTTCACAACGTAGTGCGTGGCCTCCAACGATTTCAGGAACTCATACGAACGTTGGAAGTCCTCATCTGCCAGCCCAGGCGCCCCGAGCATCGTGTACGCCACCACGCCCAGCCCGGCATCCTTCAGCATCGCCACAGCCTGCCGCGCCCTCTCTTCCGTCTCCATCTTGTGCAAAGCATCCATCACCGCCTGATTGCCCTCTACTCCGAGCTTGACGTGCGAACACCCGGCCTGTTTCATCAAGGCACAGATCTCGGCATCAATGGAGTCAGACCTGGCCTCACACCACCACTTCAACTTCAAGCCCCTGGCAATGATCTGTCGGCAGATCTCACGGCCCCTGGCCTTCGGCACCAGCAGGTTCATGTCGGCGAAATACTGGGCAGTCACACCGTACTCGTTCAGCCGGAACTCCACCTCGTTCAGGAACCGGCCCACACCCATATGCCGGATGCGCCTGCCGGTCACGGCCGGCGTGGCGCAGTAGGCACACTGCCAGGCACAACCCCGCGACGACACGATGTAGTCCATGTTCGCCTTGTCCACAGGCACCACCAGTCGCTCCCATCGCAGGAGCGGCACGCTGTCCAAATCTTCAGTCAACTCGCCCAATATCAGGCCCCTGTCACGTCTCATCAGCCGTCCCAGGACCCTCTTGGTCTCCGCCTCACTCACAATCACGCCATCGAACACGTCGTAGTACTCAGACGGGTCCAGCGTCGGGAACACGCCATACACATAGGTCGTGACCTCGGGTCCAAGCACCCGCTTGGTGATCTCGCCAACCCGCCTGGCTGCCCTTGGTATCCCGAAGTCCACCGTCGGCAGCACCAGGTCCCCGGCGCCAACGATCACGATGTCCGGGCGCGTCTCACTCAGGTACTGCTCATACTCCTCCCACACGACATGGCTTTGCAGGCGCGCCGACAGATGCACGGACTCCTCGTAGATCTCCGGCCATGAGGCATAGTTCTCGTGGGGCTCGGCGTCCAGGTTCAGCACCTTCACCTCAACGCCGAAGGTAGCTGCCAGCATCTCTGCAAGGCACTGCAAAGACAGTAGGAGCCTGTTGTTATGACTCTTCAGCAGCCTGTAGAAAGGGGGGACGCAGCACAGGACTCTTGATACGCCACGTACTGCTCTTGCGTTCCCAGATCGACCCAACTGCCCATTCTCCTCCACCACAACATCCTCCTCCGGGCAAGCCGATCAAGGGCCGCCTCAAAGTTCCGGTCCTTCTCCAGCTCCTCCCAGAACATCTCCGCATCATGGATGTAGTACACACCGCAGCACACCAGGTTGCTCTTCGGGTATTCCGGCTTCTCCTCAATAGAGAGCACCTGGTCACCAACGACCTCCACGACACCGAATCTCCCCGGGTCCTCGTGTTCAGCACACCAGACCGTGTTGCAGTCCACGTCCTCGAAATCGCCCTCTACCAGGTGATCTCCCCAGCACAGCCAGAAGGGCTCATCCCAGATCACGTTCTGTGCTCGCATAATTGCGTCCCCTACCCCCTTCGGCTCATCCTGGAAGATCGGGAAGTAATCGACGCCCATCCGCTGGCAACACCGCAACACATCCTCTGCCTTGAAACCCACTATCGTGATAAACAGGTCAGCCCAGGAGAACGTGCGCATCAAATGGCCCAGGATCGGAACTCCATCAACTGGCAGCAGGCACTTCTGCGCCTGCGTTCCCATCCTGGTGCTCTTCCCCGCCACCGGGAACACCACTATCTTCATTTGCCACCCCCAACTGCCGGTTCCTGTAGGCAGTCTGAATCAACCCTCGCACTTCAGCTCTCTTCTCATCAGGCAATCTGTCCAGAATCTCCCCAAGCGTTCCTATGACATGCGCATGCTTGTGATGCACCGTGTCCGGTGTCTTCGGCCGAACGCCAACATCCTGCTCCAGCCGCACCTTTCGGTCGATCAAGTCAGCAAGCGCCATGATTTCTGCCCTTAGATCCTTCAGCAGCTTCGGCATCTTCTTCTCAAGCTGCAGGTCCTGCTCTATACGCTGCTTCTGTATCAAAATCAGCTTCCCAAGCTCATCAAGCTCGTTCAGAGTGGTAAGCTCAGCGGCCGTTGCCCGATCAATCACCGATTTCGATTGCACCAGAGCCCCACCGAACCGCATTTCGTCCCTGTATCTGCCAAGCTGCCTGGCCAAAGACGACTGCTTTACGTCCAGGTATTCCCGTTTCTCTTTCTGAATCCAGTCAGCCACCGCCCAGGCGCCGTAGCCCTGCTCCAGCATCATTTTGGCCTGCGGCCAGCAGGCCAACTGCGTCAACCGCGAGAACATGCGCCGGTTATGCCGCTTCGCCGGCAGGGTCTCTCCCATCAATCCCACTCCTCGATCGACTGATCGTCCTCAGCCGACTCAGGCCACTCCCCATCGGTTTCCAGGACATGCCTGAACCCAGCCATCAGGACATCATTCATGTCCACGTTGCGCTCTCGGCAGAACTGCTTAACCTCATCAAGTACCCTGTTCGTCTCTTTCCTCATACGGACCCACGTGTGCTGGCGGCCCCCGAACTCAAAGACCATGAAGGAGTGCGACAAATCGGACCCGTACTTGGCAAACAGCCTATTCAGAATCACGGACAAGTCCTCTATCGACTTGATCTCAGACCTTGTCTTGTCCAGCTCTTTTTGCAGCTCAGGCGGCAGAGCAGCCCGCACCTCCTTGTACAGCTTTTCGAACTCCTTCTTACCAGCGATCCCCATCATGTCCCGAAGGGCTTGCTCCGAGTAGTACCCGGACCCAGCCAGCTCATCCCATAGCTGGGTGAACTTCTCCGGGTCAATCTCACCGCTGAGCACGTTCATCCGAACGGTGACAGCCTTCAGCTTGGTCTCATCCAGATCATCAAAAAACACCGTCGGAATCCAGTCACTGTCGCCGTACCCGGCGACCTTGCAGGCGTTCCAACGGTGTTCGCCGCCAATGATCTCCAACGAAGGCCCTGCCTTGCTATACCATCGCTTCTGCCCCTCTTCTTCCCTTATCTCACCTTCGGCTATCGGCCGAACCTGGATGTTCTCTGAGAATCCCAAGTCCTCGATCGACTCAGTTAGCAGATTGAACTTCTCCGGCGACTCCCGATTTGGATTCCACGAGTTTGGCCGCATGTCGTTGACACGGGCCCAGATAATCTCTCTGATCACCGCCACCACACACCTCCAGAAACGCAGCAACGGAGACTGCATGTGCAGTCTCCGTTGCAATCATCCGATGCTCCAGACGACTGAACTCAGAATAACGCAACCCATCCTACGCGTCAACCTCCTCGAACTCTATCCTGATCCTGTACTCCCGGCCGGCGATCAAGGTCTGGGTCTGATCTGGCACATAGATCAGCTCGATTGCGTCGTCATCAGACGGGACTATCTTCAGTTCCCTGATCTTGATTTCTCCCTGCATCATGAGTCCTTGGCATTCAGGAAGTTACCAACCACACCACACACCGTACACCGGCCACCTACAACCACCTTGGACCCATCCCATAACGTCGCACATTCCTCACCTATGATCGGCACCTCTTTCCCGCATGCCCGGCACAGAGCCAAGTAAGATGGCGTGACCTCTTCGGACTCCTCAGCCATCTCTTCTACAACCTCCCTGACCGGCTCAACCACCGGCTCCTTGAACTCACGGGCAGAGACTATCTTGTTGACCTTCGCACCACAGACAGGGCATTTGCCCTGGGCAGCAAATCTGTTGCTGCGGGTCCTCCTGATCTGCGGCTGCTTGATCGTCCGCATGCACTTGCACTTCACACAATAGGCCTGTACGCTCTCCATCTACCCCTCCCCGAACACAGCAACTTCAGTCTTCCCATCGTCTCTAAATCGGCCACACAGCCACCTGTACGCCACGAACCGACTGACCTGGCCTCGCTTCGGGTCATCGGTCACCATCAGGCTATTCTTCTTCAGCCGGTCCCAGAAGCTCTCAAACGAGAACCGCCCGTGGCAATCAGCCAGCGTCTGCTCCAGCAACTCCACGTTCCCCTTCGACAGCAGAACGTCCGTCTTCGACCTCTCCACGGCATCCTCAATCACCTCCAGCAACCGCCTTGACATGCTCTCCAGGCCGAACTCCTCACGAATCCAGTCCCTCAGCCAGGCCACTTGCTCCCGGGCCTTGTCGTAGTTCTCGTACACGTACCTGAGCATCGCTGCCGCCTCGTCCATGTTCCTGTACACGAACGGGTACCGCTTGAAGGCGTCCTTCAGCATGGCCCGGCACCAGGGCTCATCCGGGATGATCCCCACCATCAGGTACATCTGCTCCATGAACCCAACGCTGAAGCCCTCGTACTTGCTGGTGTTCAGGTACACATGGGCGCGGCCGGCCTGCGCCAGGAACTCATCCCTCGAGCAATTGGGCATGATCCTCACCTCCGCCGCACCCCGCTTGCCGATCACCTTGTGGATGTACGGGTCCTCTTTCGGCGTGCACAGCAACACATCAATCTCCCGTCCGAACCGGAAGAACTGGTCATACGTCTGGACCACCCTCTCAGCCCTTTTCGATCCCCGGTTCAGCCGGCCACCAAAGAACACCGTGAACCTTTCAAACGGCTCACCTATGACTGCGTCCAGCGAGTCGCAATCAACTCCGAACGGTATGATCTTGGCCCTCTCCTGTATCTGTCTCACCATCAGCCCGGACAGGAACCGCCTCGCGGCCTCCAGGGCCAGGTCCAACTCTTCCTGTGTTGAGAACACCGGATGCCCAAGCGCGTATCCCAACGTCCGCCCCACCAGCTCAATGTCTCTGACTACCTGGTGCGTCCCGGTGAACGATGCCACCTTCGGCTCGTAGATCACTACCGGTACCTGGGGCTCCTCACAGCGGTAGTCCCACAACTGCCTAGAAATGACCGGCACAGCCGTGGCCCTACTCGTCAGAACCACGTCGACCGGATACTTAGCCGTCCTCGGGGAGAACAACTTCAGGAACGTGGTGCTGACATCCGCCTCGCGGTCGTACCACAATCCCACCTTCTCATCGAAGATGTACTTCACCCCGGCTATCGGCGGCACCTTGCCGATGGCCTCTTCCGGCAGGCAGAAGTACACAAAGTGCCCCTGGCTCACAACGTACCTGATCAAAGCATCGTACATCAGGTAGTCGCTCTCGCCCAGGACATTCCTAAACCCGATGATCGGCAAGACCGCTATACGCATGATCGTCCCCCCACAGGGCCACCACGGCTCTGCCACTCCCACTGCGTCCTCATGGCATACACAAAGGTCACTACCCGGCTCCACCCAAGCACCTCTTGTGCACGTTCCACATTAGCCACCTGCATGTAGACATCGTTCGGCCTTGGGCCAACATCCACAGGCTCCAAAGCCCGCTGCCCCACAAGTCGGGCTACATCCAGAACCTCCAGCACGCTATAGCCCTTACCCGAACCCAAGTTCAGTGGCCCCGTGACATCAGACATCAGCAACACCAGGATCGCCCGACACAAATCCCCCAGGTACACATAGTCCCTAACCGGCGTCCCATCGGGAGTGTCAAGGTCCATCCCATCAACAGGGAACCGTTCCTCACCAGCCAGCATCCACTCGAACACTTTGGGCACCACTGACGTGCCATGTTCATCACCATACCCGAAGGCCGCACCGATCACATTAAAGAACCTCATGTTACAGGCATCTACATGCCCCGCTTGCTGGTACCCCCGGATCAAGCCCTCAGCATGGCGCTTCGTCTTGCCATACACACTGGCAGGGTCCAGGGGATCCCCCTCCCTCAGGCTCGCACCATTCCCGTAGACACTACTGGACGATGCGAATAGGAGGCGCCGGCAACCAACATCCTGCATCGCCCTCAACACGGCCGCAGTCCCACCTATGTTGACCCGCTCGTACTCAGCAGCCTTCTCATCGCTCCCACCGACCTCAGCAAGCGCCGCCAGGTGAATCACTGCGTCCGGCCTCACGTCTTTGATGTAGGACCCAACGTCCTCTATGTCTCCCCGGCATCCGCCTTTCAGCCGGAACGGCACCAACAGCGTGTTCTTGACAATGGGCATCTGCGCATCGAAGCCGTACACCTCATAGCCAAACGACGTCAGCATGGCCGTCAGTGGCTTGCCGATGTACCCTTCACTGCCGGTGACCAGTATTCTCATCTCCGCTTCCCCTCCAATTGCTCAACGAACTTGTTCCTGTCATGCAACTCCCGTATCGCCTTCATCACCCCAAGCTGCTCGTCCCAGCTCAACCTCGGCCAATGAGCGTACTTCTTCAGCAGGTACGCATCCTCTCCGTACTTCAGCCTCTCGCAACGTGTGGCGCAGAGGCCCAGGGCACTGAACCAGTTCAACCACACTATCGGAGGTACCACTGCCCAATGGCTGACCACCCGCACCCAGCTCGGGTAAGCCGGAACACGAATCAGCATCCACTCCTTGCACACCCTGGCCAATTCTCCCAGGCACAGGATCGGCATTACGCTGTGCTCAACCACGTTACTGGCATACACCAGGTCGAAGCTCTCATCGGCAAACTGCATGAAGTGCATATCATACCTATGCGCCTGGACACCCTTCCCAAGGCACTTCCGTACGCAGTCTGCATCGATATCAACAGCCGTGACCATAAGCCCACGCCGTTCAGCGAACAGCTCCGCGGTATACCCATCCTTGGCACCGACATCCAGCACCGTCTCCAAGCCAACAGGAAGCCAGTCAACTATCTGTTCCGCCAGTTCGATACCGCGGCCGACCATCTCGCGAACAGGGATGTTCTCATGCAGATTCTGAGCCTGCAATCGCTCGTACAGGGCATCATGCCTCGACCAGTCCCTCATCGCCATACCACCGCTATCTGCCCGGTCTCCCACCATTCATGGTGAACGAGCTTGAACTTGTGGCTCAGGCTCAGACAGAGACTCATCATGCTCGTTGGAGACAAAGCGAAGCCCTCATGCCGCAGGTAGGGGCTATCAGCACTGCTCTGCACTGTGAACACCAGCGTTTCCCTTGCATGCCTCCAACAATAGCCAATGAACTCTCCGAACTGATGTGGGCGCACATCTGGCGTCCACAACACCTCAACAGCCACTACGATGTCCCATAGCCCCCAATCGCCTTCACCAACCGTCCCTTCCATGAACATGCCACACCCGGCATTCGGGTCGTCGAAGCGCTGGTGAGCCGCGGCCAGGTATTCTTCGTTGGTATCGATCCCCAGGTACCCGCTTATCCCCTGTGCGTGCAGTAGCGGATACAGGTCACCGCAGCCACAACCGACGTCCAGAACGGACTTCTGCTCCCAGTTGCCGACCTCATGGATCACGCCAGCAAACCTATGCGCCTGGCCTATCTCGCCCGCCGCGTTGTATTCTTTCGCATAGCTCCCCACCCCCTACTCCTCCTTGATCCCGATCAACTCCTCAACCAACCGAACAGCCTCTTCTCCATACCGCTCCACAATCACATCCCTCGTACTCGTGCCGTCAGGAGGCCTGATCACCTGATCATCAAACCTCACAATGTCGAAGCCCAATATCGGATCCATGAACCTCCGTAACGGCACACCAAACACTTCAACGAAGCGTTGGCTCTTTTCGTGCTGCAATCTCTTGTTCTCCAGAACCCAATCCATCACCACGTCAATCACCTCCTTTCACATACAACGGCTCTGGACCATCACATTTATCAATCCAGCCACACGCAGACACAATCCGCCGTAGATAGAAGCGGTTCAGAAGATCAGGCCCACCAAACGCCCGGTGCTTCTCACTCAGTTCAGTCATTTTCTGGAATAAAGCACTCTGAGACACCTCTCCTCCAAGACCATCAAGAGCCGCTTTGACCAACTCCGCCAGGCTTCCAACGGGCCCTGGGTTGCTCTCCCGTGCCTTCATAAACTCATACATTTGCCGAAACCGCCAAGGCTGATTGTACTCACGACGCAAATACGCCCGAATCGGCTCTGCCATCTCATTAGCCCTTTCCTGGTGTTCACAAACCCAAATGGCTACAGCCACATGATCCAGGGCGTTCCCAACAACGAAGGGGTATCCAGGCAAATCCCCTTGAACCCACGGTGCATCCCTAATCACTGATACCGCCCCTCCGAGGAGCCACTCGAAGTTGCACGTTCCAACACCTTCTTCCACTGCGCAGTAGATACCCACTGTTGCCTGAGAGACAAGATCTAGGTACAACGAGCGCGGCGCCTCAAAGTGCCACTCAACAAAAGGGTACTTCTCCACAAACAGCTTGTTCTCTGTCTCAAACGTGCAGACCGCAAATCGGTAATGAGGCCGTACTTTGTGAATCTCGCTCATAGTGTCCAGCACCATCTCAATGCGTTTCTGCCCTCGGTTCAGCCTCCCCCCGTAAAACACAACCGGCACATCCTGTGGCACTCGTCTCCCTCTAACTCGCTGCATCTCGTCGAAGTCTATCCCGACCAGGAATAGAGGAAACACACGGTCATCGAAATCCTTCAACATCGAAGGCTTCATGACCGCTCTCACCGTCTCAAACAGATTTGACTTCTCATAATCATTCAGTGTTATCGCATAGTCCATGAACGCCGAGCACGCCTCCAGTACTAATTCGTCGTCACCATAGAATGTCAATGCCCCAGACTTGCAGGCATCCGGCTTCTTCACTTGGGGGTACAAGTTGAAGATCGGCACATCGACATTGAACCGCTGCGTCTTGGCCTTTACCAAACGGCGCAGGGACGGAGCGAAGATCGTCCTCTGATTCAGGACACAATCGAAGTCCAGCGGGCTCGACCGGATGTTCAGCAGGCGGTACAGGTCAACAGTCGGCGCCACCTCATCGGACATCCGCGATACGCCTAGAGGGAACGGCACAAGATCATAGTTGGCACCACCGGCCAAACCCGTGGCCGGTGTCAACACCGTAAACCACATAGGCAAATCGGCACTGCCATTGATAATCTGCATCAGCAGATACCAGTGACTATCGTTCAACACGTCTTTACTGCAATTCGGCAGAACGAGTACCCGCATCAGCCACCTCCACCCTGGGCGCTTCCAGCACCCGACGTACTATCCCAGCAATCCGCTCAGCTTCCTGCCTGTCAATGTCGGTCTTCAGACACACATGCTCGCGGCAGAACTTGCCAACCCCCACCATGAAACCTTCTGAGCTCCCGATTTTGGCACAAGTCCTAAACGCCGGTTGGGATGATAGGGGTTGGCCAAAGATCGGCCCTGTTAGGCACTTTTGAGACTTCAGGAACTCACGCTTCCGCACATCGGGTATGCCCAGGACGTACTTGTACCCGGGCCTACCGTACCAGCCCTGCCTAAGCTCCTTCGTGTACACAGAGCAAGCCGCCATCCGGCGATCGATGATCTCCTCTGCATGCTCCAAGACAGCCAGGCCAAAGGCCGCGTTCAGCTCACTCATCTTCCCGTTCGTGCCGGTTCCAATACACGGACCCCACTCGTCCTCACGACCAAGCTGCCTATCCCGCAGCAACTCCGGCATCCCCGTTACGATGCCACCCTCCCCAGCCGGCAGCACTTTCGTGGCAAACATGCTGAAGACAGCCGCATCCCCAAATCTGCCAGCCTGGGGATCTCCCATCACATGAGCACAGTCTTCAACGAGCCGCACCCCTCTCTGCGCGCACAGACCAGCGATCCTCTCCGCCCACGGGCTCACAGCACCAATATGCACCAGCAGTACAGTGTCGATGGGCCAGGAGTCCAAGGCGTGCATCACCCGCCCAGAGGTCGGCACACCCCACTCATCAACGTCACAGAACACGATCTGAGCCCCAGCATTCTTCACCGCCAGACCATCAGCAGCCATGCCATTCGCTGGCACCAAGACAGTGCGTGCACCAAGGGCCCGAAACACCATCTCCAGCCCGATCGTGCAATTCGCCACAGCCAGGCCAGGGCGACCGTGGATCTTCTCAAACTCAGCCTCTAGGGCCTTCACCATCGGCCCACCGCCGAAATAGCTGAGCTTCCACCCCCGGACCACATCCCCAAGCAAATCCATCGCCCTCTGGGCTATCCTATCCTTGAGCTCCATCCTCTTTCTCCTTCTTGAGCTTCTCCACTCTCGACAACCCCAACTCGCACTTCCCCAGAGTCTTGCACACCGTGCACTCCAGTGACCTGTAGTCGGGCCCATCCACCATGACCTCGTTCTCCAACTTGGAACCCTCACTACAGAAGTCCAACACAGACCTGCCCATCCGCCGGCCCTGCTTCGTATGACAATCCAAGGCTGCATCGGGCACCCTCGGCCTCCAACCCTGTTTCCGGCGCTCAGACACATAGCACCCGAAATTGTCCACGTACCTCGTCTTCGGAGTCCTGCACAGATACAGCACCGCATGCGCTATCTGCAAGTACTCCTTCAAAGGATCATCCTTCTTCTTTTGCCCCAGGACATGCCGCCCGTTCTGAAACAGTGCATTCACTAGCACAGGGGCGAAGTTGTCCGCCACACCTATGTCCTCCGACGCTATGACCATGAGACGGCGCCACATGTAGTCGGTATACCCGCTATCCGCCATCTCATAGGCGAAGAACAATGCCAGCCTCTCCTTGCCACGCCTGATGCACTTCTGCAAGGCCGACGTCACTTCATCCAACTGATACCCACCCTTGGTCGTCGGCTCAAACGCTTTCTGTTGCTCCACTACACCTCCTTTTCATATATTCCCTGAGTATATCGTAGCACAAGACACTCCTGTTGGCAAATGTTATATCTTACACTACAGAAGCTCCAGCACGCTTGAGCCAGGCATTCACGATCTTGCGTTCCCTCGGGGTCAGCACGGGCATATACTCGGCCTTGTACGCAGTCTGCTGGCCATTCTTCCCTCGCTTGAACGTCTCAAAGGCCACCTTCAGCGGCCAGCCAGCATCCAGGCCCCACCTGGGGGCGATCGGCCCTTCGCTCTTCTCCGCCATCCAGGCATGGGCCGCCCTTTTCGACGCCAGTTCCCTACCGAGCCTTCTGGCAAAGCTATCACGCACAGAGCAAATCGCTATTCCCCGGGCAACGACCTCGCCGTTCTCCCCAACCAACAGACACACCGCCAGCGGCTGATCAAAGTAATACAACGGCTTGGCTTTCACAACGTCAGTCACTTCATCCTCCAACCAAAGTCCTCAAACCACCGTCAATCCATCGCTCGATCTCGTCAAGCCACTCTTCCTTCAGCACACCTCTTCTGTACAGGATGCCCCACAACTGGGCCCGGCTCACCTGATTCTGCTGCGCCCTGTCGTGACAAGGCCGGCACAACAAGATGCCGTTCCAGGGATCGTCCTTGCCGCCCAAGCTCCGAGACAGGATGTGGTGTGGGTCAACAGCAGGCCCACCACACAACTGGCAGTAACCACCGTCCCGGGCCCACAGGTACCGTTTCCACTCATCGTGATTCACGGCACTCTACCGAGCACAAACGTCGTGTAGGGCACCTCGAAATCATACGGCTGCTCATCCTTCACCCGGCCGGCATGATGCACCCGCCTCATGCCCACCGATATCTCCAGCAGCTTCCAGTCGGGATACAGCAACTTCTGGTTACAGTCATCAGCACTCTTCGCCACAAACACCTCTCGCACGTCAGTAAGCTCCATCAGATCCTTCCTATCCCAGCCTTCTCGATGATCTTGTCCACCTGTTCCTTCACGTCCTCATCAGTCGCCCTCACGTTCAAGTAGCCGAGCTTGACGCCGACCTCAACGTCATTCAGTACCTCCTCGTGGTTGGGCCAGTAGCGTAGATTGCCATCGCCATCAACCGTAATACGGCTGGGCTCTTGCTCCCCACCGCCTCTCTCGCCAAAGAGGATCGCCCTGAACTGCTCGTCATTGATGCAAGGGTCCAGCAGTGCATCCCACTGCTCTTCGGTGAGATCGTCTTTCTTGGCCTTCGCTACTGCCTTGGCCAACTTCCCAATGGGCACATCCAGGAACGCACCCTGGCCGATCTCGGCGATCTTGGGCACGCCCCACCGGTTCTCAATGAATGTCCGGTACACACCTATCTTGGCCCGGTACGTCGAGTACTGTTCTCCGGTCTCCTCCCGGGCAAGCTGGTCGAAGTTCTCGAACTGGGCATGCAACGGTGTCAGTTCCTGCCAGCACTCCTCCACCCAACTGAGCACGCACCCCTCACCAAACACTGCCCGCTTGCCGATTCGGACCCAATCGCCCAGGTACTGGAGCACATCACCGCACACCAGGTCCATGGCAGCGTTGATCTCCTCAGCGGTTGCCAACTGCTTGGCCTCGGCAATCCTCTTCCCCAGCTCACTCTGGCGCACCAGGGCCTGAGACAGAACACCCAATGTCTCATTCCGTTCCTCTGGCAACGCCTCCTCCGCAATCGGCACCCCATTCCCATACGTAACGGTCAACTGTGTCATCAACCACCTCCTTCTCAGAACACCTCATCATCGGTCTGGGCCATCGCTTCAACCCTGACATTCCGGTCCTTCAGCACCAGATGCGGTCTGTCAAACTCAAACGTCACCACCCCAGGCCGTCCATACCTTGCCTTCTCAACCAGCAAAAACCACACGTTCTCACTCAATGTCGTACCCTGTGCTGGCATCACCGTATCACCCATCTCCGCATACCTGTATGGGTCATAGCAGTTATGCACAGCCAGCAACCTGGAACAATAGCTCTCATCTCCTTCTACACTCATATTGTGAACCGTGCCTTCATACCACTTGCGCTCAACAGCCCTCAGTGGCAACAAGGCATAACCTCCACTGAACAACAGCCCTGTATGAGCACCGCTACCTCGCCGCCCCCTAGCACCACGTCTACCGTATAGCACAGAGCGGAAGACGAAATCGGTCATCAACTTCCCTGCATCAAGGCCATACACAGGACTCGTTCGGCATCTCTTTCCTTTGATGACATGGTTATCACGTTCCCTTTGCATTAGGCGGATACCACCATGAATCTCCAAGCGCAGCAGAAGCCGCTGAACAGCAGAGAGTAGTTCAAGGCTGCCATTCCCAAGCGTGGCCCTAAGACCAGAGGGGACAATGTAAGCATCGCCCAAGAAAAGCCCCCTCAGCATTTCCCTCAAGCAATCCACTCTTACCAGGTCAATCCACCACGGCAACACCTTCTTCCCATTCGACTTGAACCATGTCCTCAGAAACTGAGCGCAAGCACCACTGGTGAACCACACCTCAAGCTCCCGTTTCTGCCTATGCAAAGCCACACCAAACAGGCGATTGACGGCTACTTCAACCTCTGTGACCAAGGCATCTTCCCCTTTGCCAAAGGCGAAGTCCACTCTACTAACGCCTTCAGTCGCGGAACCTTCAGCTAGCCAGAAGCCAACCATCTTCCAGAAGTCAGGATCATCGAGCATCCACGCTTCAATCTCATTCCTGAGAGCATCAGACCTCTTGCCAATGTTGACCGCATTAGCTTCTGACACCCTGGCAACTTCAGCCAAGGCATGCGCAGGTATTGACTCCAGCGCATGGGCAGGGGTTGCCACCAGATCCCCCGCGTTCAGCTCGCCTGCCTCACGCCAACACACAGTCTTCCCATCGGGAGACATCAGAACAGGATGCTCCGGAGTCAGCCACACAGGATTCTCGGAGTACACTGGCCTCAGCCCAACCAAGTCACCCGCATAACTCCGTCTCATGAGCTCGGTCACAGCCTGCCATCTTTGCCTATGCGTAAGCACCTTGTCCCCCACCTGTACCTGGACTATCGGAACTTCACCTCTCTGGGTTATCACCGACTCATCAGGTGGCATGCAGAACATCACGTAGTCTGCCGTTGCCTCCGCCGAACCGGCATACCTCAGATGCCTCAACGCCGGCAGCTTGTTTTCCGTCTTATCCACCTCACGAGATAACTGGCTCAACAGCATCACCGGGATATTCAAGCCTTTCGCCAGGCTCTTAGCAGCACGGAATATCCCACTCACCCGCAACTCTTCGGCCTCACCTTTGTCCCCAACCAGCTCAGCGAAGTCGATCACTACGAACTCCACCTTACTGAGAGCATCCAACATCTCGACTCGGAACCTGATCATGGAACTGGTCAGGCTGTCAGTATCATCCACCCGGATCGGCAACCGGCCGATCTCCCTCAACTCAGCTAGCCACCGCTCCTTCACAGCCGGGTCCTTGACCATCCCTGCCATCAGGTCACGGTTCTCAACCAACGCACCGGAAGAGGCAGCCCGCATCGCCAGCTCTTCACTGCTCATCTCCAAGCTCACAAACGCTACAACACCACCATCGTTTTTCTCTTTGAGACCCTCAGCCACATTCTTGGCTATGGCCCAGGCGAACAACGTCTTCCCCATGGCCGGCCGGGCCCCCAGCACATACAGCCTCCGGGGCCTGAGCCCACCACCCAATACATCATCCAGTGATGGGAAGCCAGTGCTCATCGCTCCAGCCGTCCTACCAGCAAACCAGTCTTCTGCCAGCTCTGTTAGGTCATCCTCAACATTCGAGAGAGGCTTGAACCCAACATCCTTGTGGCGGCGGACAGTTTGGAGTCGCGCTGCCGCATCGGCAAACACGTTATCAAGGGAGCTATCGCTGTCAGCACTCTTTTTGATCTCCTCAGCAACATCGATCAAACCCCGCCGCTCGGAAGCCTCGGCTATCTGGTCCGCCCACTCGGATGCCTCTGCTGTGGACTCAACGCCAATAGTCTCCAGGTAGTCCCTGATCTCAGCCAGGTACTCCAGGCCGACATCATCCAACCTCTTGCGCCGATCCAGCCAATTGGTGGCAGCCAGAAAGGTGCACCGCTCCCGCTTGGAATACAGGTCCAGATAGCAGGCCCACAACAACCTATGGCTATAAACCTGGAAATCCACCATGTTCAGCGTGGGCGCAAGGACCCTGATTACATCAGGGTCCTTCATACACGCCGACAGTACGGCCTTCTCGTTCTCTTTCATCGCTTCAAAAGCGAACGTACCGGATGCTCACCCCAGGGGAACATCGTGACCGGCCATTCTACGAACAAGCAGTAGGGCAAACGTGCCAAACCACACAGAACCCTCTTCATTTCTGTCCCTCATCTCACAACCTCCGCCCCACGTCCATCGACCACATACATCCTCAAGCCGCATTCCTTGCACTCCACAATCCGCATGCTGGGGTCCAGCCCACAGTCCTCCCCGAACAGGTCGCGGACTGTCCCTAACTCAACGACCTCTTCACAGTCGCAGCCGGGCCTCAAACACTTCATGGCTCACAGTGGCAGGGGCCAGCCAATCCAACCCCACGACGCAACTCCTCAGTCTCTTTACACAGGGCAACCGGTATCCCGTGTTCTTGTAACAAACCCGCTACGTGCTCGTACATGCTGATACGGGTCGCCAGCGGGATCCTCCACCGGCCATCACCAAAACTATCGGTGTACTCAGTCAGTGAAGGCGTTTGAGCCCTCACTATGTTCCTCGTTCGAGGAAGAAACCTTAGCGAGCCCAGGGTCACCCTCTCCGGGTGCACCCAGTTCACTATCATCCGAACAAGGTCGCCATACCCCTCTCGCCAGCCAGGGAACGGTATCATCGGGTCTATCCTCAATCGCACCCTATACCCGGCCTCCTGGCACTCCCTGGCAGCCATAATCCGGTCGACAGGGGACGGCGATATCCCCTCGTACTGCCGAGAGGCCCAAGTAGCATTCAGCGACCAGGAGACAATCGTCCGCTTGATCGGCCTGCCAATTGCACGGGCTGCCTCCAGCAACCCCTCGATCTCCGTTGCTTTGGACAAAAGCAACAAGTCATGCCGGCCCACCTCAAAGAGCGGCACAGCCCAACGGGTGAACCCTAGCACCTGATCTAGGGCCAATGAATCGGAAAGCTCGCCAGTGTTCAATACCCAATGGCCAGGCCTCTCCATCCACCTTACAATCCGCTTGTGGACAGCAGACTGATCGTCATACAGGACAGGCTTGTCCAACCAGGCGAATACGCCCAGAAGGAAGCACATTCTGCATCCAAGTGGGCAGCCATTACCCAACGCCAGCCGCCAGAACCCCCGGCATTCGCCATCACTCTCGAACCACTTCAGACTTCCAGCCCTGTGCCGGAACTCCACCTCTCCTTGCCAATAGCCCAGGTCTACTTCCCTGACTTCACTCTCCACTCCAAAACCCCTTTCTCAGTCGGCTGTCCCAATAGCGCACAGACTTCTTCCGCGCCCCCTCAATCAAGGCGCGGAGGTCGTCCGCGCTGTGCCGCTGCAAGTACTCGGTCACGTCCTTTCCCTCATCTCTGTCCCAGGTCACGTCTCTGGCTTTCGCTTTGAATATCCTGGCTATCCTCTCTGCGTTCTCGCGGCCGGCCTCATCCTGATCCAGGCAAAGCACAACCAGCCTGGCTAGCCGGAACATGGGCTCAAAGGCCTGGTCAAAGGCCCTGGCGCCGTTCGTAGCCGATACCGCGGCGAAGCCCTCCTGCCACATTCTGACAGCATCAAGCTCGCCCTCCGTAACCACGGCTACGAAGTCCCTGTCCTTCAGGGAGGCAAGCGTCAACGCCTTCTCGTTGAACAGGAACACCTGGTTCTTGCCCTTCGTGCCCCAGTACTTGGGGCCGCCGTCCCCCAGCGCATCGTCTCGCCGGTAGCGGATGGTCAACAGGTCCGCGTTGGCACTCCACACAGGAATACTGAATGCCCTCCCCGTATGGCCCAGCTTGAACTCATCAATCATCGCATCGCTCAGCCCCCTGGCCTTGTACCAGGCACGCTTCGCACCAAGCCGGGCATGGTACTGCAAGGCGGGGTCCTGGGGGATCGGCACCCAGGCTGCCCCAAGCTCTTTCTCGGAGATCGGCCTGGGAACCACACGTATGCTGCCGGCATACTTCTCATCTGCGACCTTGATCACATCGGGGAACTGTGTCTCAATGTCAAGCTCCTCTTGAAGGGCAATCCACTCCAGGACCGTGACATGCCGGCCGCAACCATAGCAATGGGCAGAGTCCGGGTAGACTGTCAGTGATGCCTGGCTCTCGGAGTGCCAAACGCAGGGTATCTTCACCGGCTTGTCACCCTGGCGGCGAAGACCCGGGGCCATGAGATCTCTCAGGTCTATCCGCTGCACAACATCCCGATAGTCCAGGTCACTCCCACGATCAACGATCTTGATCACGTCGGTACTCCGGTCTCATCAGCGAACCTTCGCCGTAACGCACAACACCTTGAGGCTCCACCTTACGCGCGCCAGGCACCGCCTTCATCTTGCTCAGCCTCTCCAGGTGCTTGTGGTAAGCCAGCATGCCCTTCTGGTGGACAACGGTCAGGGACCAACCCTTATCCCTCCACCATTCATCTTGGTTCAGCCAGTCCAGACAAGCCTTCAACTCTTCCAACGGATACTTGTTCAAGCCCGCCTTGGCCTCACCAAGCATGCGCCGGTACATACCGTTGTCTACAGGCTCACCTGGCATCCGAAGCTGGGTGTAATGAGTCACCAACTGCTGTACGCCTGATGGCTCGGTAACCTTCAACTTGGCCTTGTGCTCTTTCAAACGAAGCGCCGGCACATCACCATCGACACTGGTGATATAACCTTTCCTGGCCAACTCCTTCAGGGTCCGATTTACCTTCTTGGGGTACCAATCCCCACCAAGACACTGCAACAACTCAGCATTGCTCAGGTAGCAATACTGCCCCGACGCATGCGCCCGGAGCACACCCAGCACCAGCCGGGCAGTGCCTGACAACCCAGGGTACCGGGCAATCTCCTCAATAGCCTGACGTGCTTCCTGGAACCTCTCATCTCTCATTGCAACTTTCTTCAACCTCCTCTACTTCTTCCTCCGTGTTGCAACCGCTATCATGTCGCAGCCTCTTGCCGCTTTCCATGCTTAGGCCTCCGCAATTGGCCTTTTCCCTCCATGGCCGCTATCACGCGTTGGGCTTTGCCCCTGCTCCACCTAAACATGTCTGCAAGCTCGCCAATGGGCAGGTCAATATCCCCGCCAGCAGCCTCATAGGCCAACACCCGGGCCTCTGCATCGCTATACAATGACTGGCCACAGATGAATTGGACCTTATCCTCCACGGGCGGCTCATTACTCCTTATCAGCACCTCCTCGGCTTCATCCAGAATGTCCATCCTCACCTCCCTAGAACGGTACGTCGTCTCCGTCGTCAGACCCCATGAATGCCTGCTCGCCACTCGGATCAAACTGCTTATTCAGCTCGTCTATGATCACCTGGACCTGCGGGGCATTCATGTCCTTGAACTTCCTGGGGACGCCATGCTGATCACAGATCGGCCCTACCCGCTCCTTGGCGAATTTCTTGCCTGCGTCGGTCATGACACCGCTTTGGTCGAACATCTCCCCGAGCTTCTCCTTCTCAGCGATCTTCCGCATCAGCACGAACAGGTCACCCAGCTTGTCGTCACCGCTGATCTCCTCCTTCTTGGTAGGCGCCATCCCAGCAGGAGCCTCTACTACTGAGCCGGCGCCAGATGCCACCCAGCCATTGTCACCTACCTGGAGAATCACCAGCCGCCCCTTCTTCTGCATGACCGCCTCAAGCTCCGGCAGCACATTGGCACTGTCCTCGAACTCCGGCAACGCAGAGAAGTCCACACCACATGCAGTCAGCCAGGAGTACATGTTGCTCTTGCTGGAGATCTCCAGGCCGGCACCTTTCTGGTTCACCGCGTAGGGACAGCTCGCGGGTACCTGGGTGCCAGCGTAATCGCCCACAGCCACCTCGAAGGTCCAGAACGCCTTCTTGTACGGCTTGCCCTGGAACTCCGCGTCGGCAACCACAGGCCTGTCCCCATCTCGCTTGGTAAACCTCATGAACTTCGCCATGTAGGTGCCCTTGGGCACCATCGGCCCCCGGCACCAGCCACTGTCGTTCACCGCCATCTCCACCACCTTGTCAGCGGCCTTTATCTGCTGCTCGATCTCCACCAGGTTCCTGGACTTCGGCGGACTGCCGCTGAACAACAGACAGTAGCCTCTTAACCCACCATCAAGGTCAGTGGAGGCCGGTACCGTCTCACCGGCATGGTCCCCTTCCACAACCGTCAGGTCGAAGTACACCTTCGGGCCTGAGTCCGTGGACTTCGCCACCGGCTCATCGTTGTCCCTGGAACTGATCCGCTCAAACTTCAGCTTGTACACGCCCTGCGGGACTGACGGTCCTTCATTTACATGCAACCGTGCCATCTCAAAAATCGTCCTCCTTTTCCTCCAACCCACTCATCAGCGGGCCACCTACTGTTGCTTGCTCTCCTTCTCTGGTTTCCACTGTCACCTTCGCCTGGCTACCGATCTGACTCTGTACCCCGGCGACCACCGCGTCGTGCAACGATGCAATGGCCTCCTGGATCGTGGCCTTTGTGCCCAACTCTGACACAGGAACCTGGATGATCATGGCCTCCTGTGGATTCACCACAGCATGGCCGTAGTAGCTCTCCTTGTTGTAGTTCCCGGCCTTCAACTGAGCACTGACCAGTAACTCCTTGACCTCCAGGACCAGAACGCTGCCATTCGACCCGTTGTTCTTGTCTGCCACAACACCTCCTCTCAGAAATCGTCCTCGTCGTCTATACCCAGACTCGCAAGGGCGCTCTTTGCTTTCTCCTCAATCTTGGACTGCTCCGTCTCCGGGTTCTCTGCGATCACAGCATCCTTGCCTTTCCCCTTGAACAGGCAGAAGCCGCCAACTTTAGTCAGCGCCATCAACTCGTCCTCCGACTCTATGTGGGTCTCAGGGTGCTCAATGTACACATCACTGCGACTCAGCCCCGTATACCGCACCGTCAGCACCCCGTAGAAGATCGCCTTGCCGTTCAGCAGCAAGACAACCCCACAATCGCCAACCTCCCGAATGCCCCGGTACGTCTCATCAAGGTACTCGGGCGGCGGAGCCACTATCATGGGGTACTGCTTCGACAGCTCTTCTCTTGACATCGCCTTGTCCACCATCTACACAACAATCAACTGCCCGGCCCGCTTCGGCTTGTCGAGGATGCCGTGACAGAAGTCCCAATAGCTACAGCCTTTCGGGCTGCAACTCCAGCCATCTGTCCGCCTCTCGTGGATATCCGTCATGATGCCCCTCACGTAGTCGACCGCCAGCTTCAGGAACCAGTCGATCTGGTCATCGGTCACCTTGACCCTCACCGGCATGACCTTTGGCTTCTTGGTCTTCACCGCGTAGTAATACATGAACTCGTGCTCTCTCTTGCCGAAGAGGGCCCTGTACCCCAGGCAGTAGCACGCAACCTCCGGGTTCCACAGGACCTCAGAAACATAATTGAGCCGCCGCTCATCAGTACCCTTCGGGTCCTTCCCATCCTCCTTATACGGGGACGACGCCGCCGTCTTGTAATCGACCACCACGTGTTGCCCCGGCGCGTCCTCCGCCTCACAGATGGCATCGATGTACCCGAAGATCGACCACTCAGGCAGCCCGGGCAGACTGATGCTGAACTCCTGTTCCACTGCCACCGGCTTCAGCCCAAGCGCATACGGGTGGAACACCTCCACCAGCCCCAGCACCTGACCCCGCGCTTCGTTCACCTGCTCACGGCTGGCTTCCAACAGGTTCGCTTTCCAGCTCTCCCTGACCTTCCCATTGAATACGGCTCGACACTGCCGCTTGCACTCCTCCAAGGAATGCACCCGGTTCGCCATGCGCTCGCTCTGGAACCACTCCTCTGCCTCGTGGAAAGAAGTGCCGACGATCATCCCAAGTGAATCCTTCCCTGGCATCTTCAACACGCGGTTGCAGTACCAGGCAAAGGGACAGCCCATCCTTTCCAAAAGACTGCTCTTGCTTATTCTTGGCAACTTGCTCCTCCTACGGGAAACACCCCACAAACCACCGCAACCCGACTCCCCACATCAATCGCCACGACCACCAAACTCAACAGACTACTGCCCTTTCTTCCGCTTCCCGATCCCGGCCAGAAACCGCAGAATGGCACGGGCCACTGTACGTGCAGTAGCGTGGTTCATCCGAACCGTCTGCTCACCAATGTGCACGTCCAACACATGTTCTCCACTCTCGTTCTGCGTTTCAGTGATACTTATAAACACCGTGCCTCCTTGAAATCGGGCTACTTCGCACTTCCCTGACTAACCATTGTTGACGGCAATCCATCGGATACTGTCCTTCACTACGTCACGGTCACCTCCTTCGCCGCCTCCTGGCAAGCCTGAAATATCTCTTCCATCCACCCGTTGAGCTTCTCCGGCATCTCGAAGGCCAAGTCCCACGCTTTGTACAAGGCGTAGTACAGGACCTTCTTGCGCGCATTGTCGAGCACAACCAGTGCCGACGTGTCGTCATACGACGGCTCAACCACTGCGAATGGGCTCTTCCCCAACCCCACTCCCGTAACCTCGTCAGCCACCACCCTCAAGGGAATCCTGAACATGGCGGCAATCGCCAGCAGGGGGTCGTCGAGATAGAAGGGTGCCAAGTCACCTACACAGTGGCCTTCTCGCGGGCCATAGCTCACGTAGCAGTAGGGCCACTTCTCCCAGCCAGTCAGGTCGAGCGAGTAGAAGTCCACATCGTCTTCGTTGAATGGCCCGTACAGGTCAACCAGTTCCATCTCCAGTAGATCAAGCCACTTCATATCACCTCCTAGTCTCCGAAGAAATAGAAACACTCGGCAAACGCCAACAACGCTTCACCTTCGTCTATAGTTGTCTCGTAGGTCTCCCAGAGGGTGAACCAGTCTTGGTATTGCAGCGAAGCACTCATCGGGTATCCGCGCCCATCCAAGTCACCTACGATTTGCACTGCTGGCCCCCCCGGTGCACAGGCAGATACGATACTCACTCGCTGAGAGCCGCCCTCCAGGGATCTCCCAATCCGACCGAACCTCTATCGACAGAGGGTCTTCGTCTATCGCCCATCTTGCCTCATCTTCATCGTGATACTGCCTGCGCTCTTCTTCGTTGGCACTGTCACCCACAAGGCCCAAGCCCTCTAACACATCCGCGTCTGGCAGAGCACAATCGCTACCGTCACACTCTTGGCAGTGCTTCAGCCTTCTGACCATCGCGATGATTGACTCTAGCTGTAACTGCGCCTCTCGTTTGGCTCTATTCTCAGTGATCACCATGATTCCCTTCACTCCTCTTCCACAATCCGATCGACAAGCTCAACCGGCTCATCCATCTGGACAAGCTGCGGCTCAGCAACTATCCCCGACACCTGCAAGGCCTCATTCGCCATCTCAATCAGGCCCTGAGCTTCCTCATCAGGATCACCACCCGAGTAGTCTGCTATCAACCACACCGGGATCTTGATCCCGCAGACTGCATGGACATTCGGCGACAGCAGGAACCTCTCTGCCTCATCGTCAGACCAGGCAAACTCCGCATCACACTCTGGGCACGCATACCGCTTACACAGCACGCAGATATCAGGGTCACTAGGCATATCGGTCACATGCGGCTCATCGCTGCACTCCACCCCATTCCCATCGACATACACCTCATACTCGGCAACCTGGGGCACGTACAGCCTCAGCCGGTCAATCTCGGCCCCACAAACAGGACATCTCGGCATCACAGCACCAAACTTTCCTGGTAGTCCAGGGTAAAGGTGGAGACAGCAACGGGAGCACCGCAGTTTCTGCAAAGAGCCACATCCATCTCTGATTCCTCCACGGAGGTAACCTGTAACCTTCCACCCTTCTTGACTTCACCCTTGACGGTCATTTGGATCGTTCCCCTCACAAAACAGGGGTTACTCCCACAACTCGGGCACTTCATCGCACTACCCTCCTACCCGTACTTCTCCAGTACAGCTCGTCTTACCCTCTTCCAATCTCGCTTGCTGTATGGCTTATCTTCCGGCCCAAACCGGCTCAGGGATCGGCGTTACATAGGCGTCGACATAGGCATCCTCGGAGTCGGCACAGAACGGCATCGCCGGAGCCCAACCGAAACCAAACCCCGGCGCACCCAGGCTACCCGCGGTCTCATAGTCCTCTGCCACCAACCCACACTCATCCACAAAGCGATCGAATTGATCGCGGGTCAGCAACGCCACCAACTTCCGGTGCTTGCACTTCCCGAACAACCAAGGGCGCTCAGCACACTCATCGCCCTCCGTCTGCTGAAATAACCGGCGCTGGCTGGGCATGAAGTTCCGGATAGGGACACCCCCTGCACAATCGACCTCGTAGATCACACTGAACTTCATGGCTCCACTCCATCGTGATCGGTAAGCCTCATGCCTGGCGTCACGGCCACGAACAGCGGGCTCATCGCGTACTCCTCCCCATCTTGGTTGATAGCCACTATCGCCGACGTCGGCTCCCCATTCACGAAACAGCTAAACAGGGCGAAGTTGCCATACTCCCCGCTTGTCAGCGCCTCGAAGGCGCTCTGGTGCTCTTTCGTTATGTTCGTCACTTCGCTCGCTGACCCACTATCCTGATTCACCCTCTGTTACCTCCCAGGCGGCTAGCGCCGCCCTGATTGCATCAACCAACTCCCTCTGCTTCTTCTCAACCCATTTGTTCCACTCGGCATACCTCGTCTCATGCGAGTGCAACACATCATCCTTCCCCGGCCTCAGCATTCCCGTATCCCGCCGAAACTGCTCACCTATACGCTCAAAGGCAACATCAGGGTGCTCACGGTAGTCATACCAGTCCAGGGCCAACCCGAGAGCATGGACTGTTTTCTCGATCGCCTCCGGCGTCGGCTCCCGAATGACCTCCGACTCCCGCCACTCGAACTCCTCACACGGACCAGTACATGCCGTGTACTCTGTCGGAGTGCAGTAACTGCACAACCCCCACCTGTAGTATTTGCACTCAGTCTTTTTCATCGGTATCCCCCTCAGCCTCATACGACAGCAGCCCCATCTCGTACAGGAACCGGCTCGGGCTCACCGCCCGGCCCCGCCACTCCATAGGGCAGCTCAGGAACAACCGCTCCTTGGCCCGGGTCACCAGGACGTAGGCAGCACACCGCTCCTCTTCCACGCTGGACGTGTTCTCAGTCGGCAGCACATCCCTCCCATGCAAGTCGGGGAATATGCTCGGGTCTGACCTCCAATGGGGGAGGACGCCGTCCACCATACCGACACCGAACACCACCTTGCGCTCCATCCCCTTAATCCGGTGGATCGTAGCCAGGACCACACACTCCATCTCCATCTTCTTGTCCTGGCGCGCCTTCATCTCCTGAATCATGTCCACGTGCTCGAGCATGGCCTTGATAGTCGGGAACGCACTCGCAGCCTCGACAAGCTCCGCCAGATCATCGAATGCCTGCGTGTCCTCATCCCCTTCAGCAACGCCCTCTTTCCGCCGCAGCCACTCGTCATAGCAATACTCCCGGATCAACGCCACGGTCCTGGCCGGCTTCTTCTCTCCCTCAGTACGGAGAATCTCAATCAGTGACACCAGGTCCTCAATGCCAGCCCGCTTGAAGGAAGTCTGTCTGTCCCTTATTCGAAGCATCCCTTCCCACAAGGACCTCTCGCCCGCCTCAGTGCATTCCCTGTAGAACACCTTCCCAAAGCCACGATAGTGCTTGCCGTGGAAGATCGACGCTATGTTGGCCACTCGCTGGAACGCCTCATCACTGTGCTCGTCCTCAACCAACCGCAGATACGCCACTACGTCTTTGACCACAGCCCGGTCATAGAAACCTAGCGATCCCATGATGATGTACGGGATGCCACGCCGGATCAGCTCATCCTCAATGACGCGGCTCTGGCAGTTCATGCGGTACAGACAGAACACATCCCCGGGCGCAAACTGGTTCTGCTCTATGCCGTCCGCAACCCACGAAGCCTCTCCGTAAACGTCCTCGAATTTGCCGATCTCAACCTCATCGCCTTCCGTCGCCCCGGGCCTGGCCTTCAGTTCCTTGCGGAACTCACTGTCCGCACTGTACTGCGCTAATCCCAAAGCGTTTCCAAGACTCACGAGCCGCTGAGTAGAACGGTAGTTCGTCTCGATCTTGTACAGGTGTCCGGGAGTCCTCCCAAGAAACCCGAACACATTGTGCGCGGGATCCGCGCAATTGAACCTGTACAGGCTCTGGAAATCGTCACCTACCCCAAACAGACGGTTCTGCGGCGCGGCCAGCGTCTCCAAGATCTCCACGCTCAACCGGCTCGTGTCCTGCAACTCATCTACTAGGACATAGTCAATGCGGCTCTGCCATCGCTGCCGGAAGGCACGATCTCTCCTCAGACGTAGGCCAACCCACATCAGCATGTCGTCAAAGTCCATGAGCTTCTGGAGTGACCTCTCTCTTTCATAGAAGCGGTACACCCTCGCAACTCGCCTGGCGGTGTCCTCTGCCTGATACCGCTGAGCCACCCTTGACAGGGCTTCGGCCAAGAACCACTCTGCCTTGTCCGGCTCCACCAGATTGACTTTGGCCCGGCGTATCCAGTACAGGGGGTACTTCCAGCCCACGTCCCAATTCGCCTCAGACAGCGCGGCCTCCAGAATCTTCCGCTGATCTGTTATGGAGATCACTTCCTTCGCCAGCCCCTCATCGGCCAATATCCCCAGACACAGGCCATGTATGGTGTTCACCATCAACTGGTTCACGGCATCCCCAATAAGCGGCACCAGCCGCTCTTTCATCTCGTCGGCAGCTTTGCGACCGAAGGTACAAGCTACGATACGGGACGGGTCCACTCCCTGGTTCACCAACCAGGCTACCCTCGTGGTCAGGGTGAGAGTTTTCCCGGACCCCGCTCCGGCGAGTACCAGGGCCGCATCGTCAATCGGAGACTCCACCGCAGCCCTCTGCTGGGCATCAAGCCGTGCAAGATCAACTGTCACCGTTACCATCTGCCTCGTCCTCTTCAACAGCCAACGGCTGTGTCATTACCCACCTCCAATAAGCAAAGGGCGACCCTCTACAGAAGGTCGCCCTCAATCCACATCATCCACCCCCACCCCTTCGACTACTCTAGTTCAATACGTCGTACGCTACCCGCTGGAGCTCGAAGCTCCTCTCTGCACTCTCCATCACTTGCGCCGCCCGGCTGAACGCCTGGCTCAGCTCAAACCTCGTTCTCCCAGGCTCCTCATTGAATGACTCCAGAACACGCTTGAACTCGTCCTGCGTCAGACCCCGATCTTTTGACACAGACTCAATCGCGTCAATCGGCCTGTCCACCATCTCCTGCAACGCCTGCTTGTACTTGGCCACGATGCCCTGGGCGTTCATCCACACATCACTCATCGCCGCCTGGACCGCCTGCCGCAGCTTGTCACCATCCCCGGTATGCCGAAAACGGTACTGCGACCCGGAATCCCGGCCAATGACCCCATTCGAGCACTTCAACCGGTACACGTAGGCGCAAACGGTCACCGACCGCATCCCTACCTCAGAGTTCGAGATATGCACCCCGGTCTCCACCACGTCCCCGACCTTGACCTCAGTGGCCGTGTTCGGGTACGACAGCGACAGGTGCAACACCTCATCGTCAAGATGCTGCCATCTGACCGTGGCATCGCCCACGAAGTCGCCCAGCAACCTCAGCAGCTCCAGGTGATCGAAGGACTCAAACCGGCCACTCAGCAGTGCCCTCACCCTGTTCTCATCCTGAACCCTGAGCAACACGTCCTTCTCGTAGGCACCGTTCTGGACAAGCCAGTTCACGTTCTGGAACTGCAAGCCGGCCGGCAGCCGGTTGTAGAACCTCACTGGGAAGTCCAGCCTCCCCAGCATCTGGTGCAACGAGTGCTCATTCAAAGCAAAATCCCTCAGCGCAGGCGTCTGCGCCAAGGGACTCAGTATGCCGCCGTTATGCGTGCTGAACTCGTAGTGCGGCAGCTTCGTTACGACGTCGTGTGGCCTATGATCTTCTCTCCAATCCTCCAAGTCACGGACTAACGCTTGGTACGTCACTTCCGCCTCCCCGGAGAGGGTCCGGTCCCTCTCCCTCCGCCAACGCAAACTCCTTCCCGCAATCCAAACACTTCACTTTCCTGGACCTCTTCCCCTCGTACCGCAATTCCTTGAACCTCGGTTTCCCGCCCCTGATAGGCAACCTGGCTATCACATCCTGGTACAGAATCTGCATCTCCAGGTTCTTGCTACCACAGTCGGGACACTTCTTGTAGTCCATTACCACCTCCGACCCCTCAACATAACAAAAACTGTGAGGCGTATGTCAAGCCACGCTTCACAGTCGTTTCCACCCTACCACAACAACCCCGTTCACCGGCACCCCTTCACCCTGGAGCACGATATCCATCAGCTCTGGCTCGGGGGTTACTGCCCCAAAGTATAGCACGGCTATCATATGCTTACAAACCCACTTGTCACCGCCTCCTTTCACCAGCGTCACGTCATTGAACCGGTCCCCGTTCTTGCCATCCTTGGTCACGACCTTGAAAAGGCGCGCCCCATACTTGGACTGCTCATCAACCACAGCCAGGTTCCGGCTATTCCGCTTCCGCTTCTCCAGGTCTTCCAGAGCCATTTCCTGCTCAGCATGCCGCTGGAAATCCTCGCATGTGCACGTCATCATCCAGTGCTCAGGCACAGTCTCATCAAGGTCGGTAACCACCAGGCGGTACTTGCGCCTCGGACACAATACGACATCCTGGCGCCCGTAGACCACCTGCCGCACTCTCACATCCGCTATCTGCATAGCTACGGCCTCTCAGGTACCCCATGCTCGTGGCACATCCACACCAACTTGTGGGGGCCACGCTTAGACACGTGCGTATCCTTCTCGAACTGGTTCGGGAAGTGCTGCTTGCAGGTCGCGCAGTACCAGTGCCCACCATGCTTGTTCCCACAAGCCTCCTGAACGGTCTCTTCTACCCAGTCAGGCGGATAGCACACCATAATCTTCTCGCCAACCTCAACTGCCTCCACAATGCCCATCGCTGCCCCCTGAGACCAACTCCCTTGCTTTCTGTGCACACCGAGCACATCGCTTCTTGCCATCCTCTCCCTCAAACACGATCAGCACCGACGCCCCACAGATCTCGCACTTCTGGTACTTACTCTCCTTCTTGGCCTTAGCCATCCTTGAGTCGTCTCCCTTCCACCGACCAAGTCACCGCTCGGGCCAGGTCACTGAGGTCATATTTGACTACCTGCACCATGAAACCCTGGACACTCAGCTCCTTCGCCGCCCGCCTAGCCTCGTCCCTGTCTCGAAACTGGTACTCGACCACCTCCCACTGCTCCAGATACTCCGCTGGGTACGCGTCCACCCCATGACCAGACACCTCAACCTCCTTTCACCTTGATCACCTGACTCCCAGCAGAGGCCAGGATCGCCGCCAAGGTACACTCATGCGCTGCCTTGTCGCCCCTGAAGATCACCTTTGTCGGATGGCGCATTGCCCCCGACGTGTACACTCCAGCACACTTGACCTCAGCCACGACCCCTACATGCTGCCTCAACTCATCAGGCGGCCCGGTGTACCCGAGACTGCCCACTTTCACCACAGCGTTCCTCACAGGGTCCCAGTAGCCATACTCCAGGTTCTTCCAGCCCTTCAGCGCGGGCTCACTGGGCTTGCCCTCCGGGTAGAACACGCCATCAGTCCCGTAGTGGCCGGGCTTCACTGTCCACATCGTCGGCGGCGCGTCGCAGCCAACGATTACCACATCCACGGTGATCCAGGCCTTCCGCTTCCTCCAATAGGGAGACCGCTTCCCCGGCTGATACGGCGCATGCATGTCTTTCAAGACCACACCTTCACCGCCAGCCTCGATGATCTCCTCATAGAAACGCCGCTTGTCAAAGCGCGACCGCCTGGGCACAGACAGCCGGACACAATCCATAGTCAGCACAAGGTTGTCAAGCTCCGCCCGACGCGACCACTCCTCGCTCATGTACGCATACGGCTTGGTCTTGGTGGCTAGGAAATCGAACATCGTAAACACCGCTCGATCCACATCCCCATTCGTCATGTTGCTTGACCCGCCAGGGACCCGGATCTCACCGACCACGATCAACCCCTGGGGCAACTTCAGGTCACGCAGCCACGGGTGCTGCTCGGAGATGTCATTCCCCAAGCTGCTGTACAAGGTGTTCCATCGCTCACCAGCCTCCAGCTCACACCAGTGCCCGTCCAGCTTCTCATCGGCTACCACATCCGGCCGGTCCCACCAGTCGTCGTCCTTGCCCTCACGCAAGGTCTGCGCTTTCATCACAGGGATCATTGAGCACCGTTCCCTGACTCAACAGCATCCCTCACATTCAGGTCAACCACGAACCTCTTCTCCCCATTCTTATGGCCGTTCGTCGGCAAGAGCCTCTTCCATAGCCGGCTGATCACACCCTGTTTCTCAACAGGCTGGCTGTCCACCTCTTGCACCCTCTGATTGTCCTCCTTCTGCCACGCATCACTGCGGTGTGGCCTACGGAAAGCCTTGCGAAGTGCTCCATAATCGATTCCCCACTCCTTCAACAGCCCGTACAGGGTCGAGCCGGCCATACCTAGCTCTCTAGCAGCTAGGTATGGCACCCAGCCATGCTGCTTGCATACCTCCAGGATGTGCTCTTTGTCCGCCTCGTACTGCTGGTGCTTGCCCTGATTGCTCACCCTTGGCCCCTCAACCTCCGGTTCCTCCTGTACAGGCTCACCTCCTACAGTAGCCGCAGTAGCCAAGTAGTCCTTCAGCGGCCCAGCAGAGACAAATCTGCTTACCATCGCGCCGCAGACAGGGCACGCGGCCTGAGCAAGTACACTGCCATTGCGCATTCTCTTGAAGTGTGGGTCAGTGATAATGCGAAAACGCTTGCACCTCACACAGTAAGCATTCAGCATCATCCCAATCCCCGACTGGTCTGCCGATTGTCCATTTGGCCCCTTTGGCTGAAGCCAAGCCGGCGGCCAAAGCTCGGCCATCGCCTGACCGCCTAGCGTAACCTGGCATGGCAACATGGCCCGCAGTTCGTACGCGGGCAATTGCTGCATCTGCCTTACTGATATCTGTCTCATCTCCTCCTCCTTACACTCTGTCCTCCGGCTCCACATACGGCATTCCTAATGCACCCTCGGTTCACACAGCATCAATCTATGACCCCATCATTTCTAGTCGGCGGCGAATTGCCCACCGGGATACACCAAAGTGCTTAGCAAGCGCACACTGGCTGAGTCCCTCTGCGAACAAACACCGCAATTCCACGAGATCGACATCAACCCCATGATGGATATCCGCGTGTTCACTCGCAGTGACTACCTCCAGATTCTCCGGAACATTCCTGCCCTTAACCGTGTCTCTATGGTGAACGCGCTCGTTGGAATCCAACCTTCTTCCACTCAATGTCTCCGCAACCAGACGATGCTCCTGGACCCATATCCCTTGGCCATCCTTCACCCACACATAACCACGTTTGTCGACGAAGCGCGACTTCACACGACCAGGCCTCGAACCACCCAGTTTCTTCCGGCCTTTTCTCACGGCCAGAGACTGAGCCTCGCCACGTGTACGTTTCCGCACACCTGCCCTGCGTAAGGCAGATCGCACGGGGCATCTTCCTACACCTAATCGCTCTGCGATCTCCTGTTCAGACATGCTCTCATACATCAGTGCGATTTGCTGTTCCTCACCAAAGAGGAGCGGAACCCTGCCAATTCCAGGTTTTAGCAGCTCCTTCTGAGAAAACACTCTCCTTGCCTCACTACGAGATCTTCTCACGATCCCAGCCCTGTTCAGCGCTGACTTGACTGCACCTATGCCCACCCCAAGCGCACACGCTATCTCGGGCACGGACATGCCCTCATACATCTGAGCAACCCGATGCTCCAACCCTTCAAGGAGCGGCCTCGGCCCTGTCCTTCTCCTAGAGAAGCTCATCTATCCTCCACAGGAACATACCTTTCACCAAGGGCTTCATAGATTTCCTCCTCGCTTCTCCCTGCCAGCAGTTCCCCAGTCCCCACATCTCTCAGCCCGTACTGAGACAGCCGCCACCCATTCCGTTTGGCTATTACCCTCAACCTCTTGTTCTCTTCTGCACTCCCTGTCATATGACAGAGCACGGCTCCCCAAATCAGCTCCCACCCATCTTCAAAAACACTGATTTCAACCGTTACCCCATCCACCTCAGCAGTCCCACTTGCACGGGTAAGCCGTCCACCAATGCTAGCAAACGCCTCAGCGAAGCCAGTATGTGGCTCTGCGATAGCCAAATCCACGTCGCCCACTATCGGCTTACGCCTGCGGACGCTGCCAGCCACTTCGATCCTCTCCACAAACGGCGAGAGGGTAGCCACCACGCGGGCAGCCACCCTCTCGGCTTTCGAGAGCTCAGTTGGCCGTTTCATGACTCAGGCACCGGACAGGTCTCCTCACCTGTCACCTCGATTTCACCCCACACCGCCAGCGGGCACTCACCCTGCTTGGGACAAGCACCGTGCGTCAGGCTACACACTTTCGTCTCCCTCATCTCTCTCCTCTCTGTCCTTGGTTTGGTTCCATCAGTTTGATTGTCCCACAGGGAAGCAGTGTAGGCAAATATCCTGAGCGACTAGGAGCATCAAAGAGCCATATAAAAGGCACAAAGAGTCCCATGTATCGCCCCTGGAGGGAATGTTTGCACGGTTTTGCGCCCAGAGTGGCGCCTATCGTGCAGGCACGAAGCCGATCCTGCGCAGCACCTCCCACGCTTCGGAAGGTGTGAAACCGCCCCGCTCCCCCATGTCTTCCACTACTTTGCCTAGAATCTCTTCGTGGACATTCAGCTTTGGGTCACCAAGCCGATGCCCATCCTGCAACAACTCATTGGCTCGATCCATAGCTAACGACAACACCCATTTCCGCACAAACCCGTACAGATCGTTCTTGGTCATCCTCTTGATAACCTCGAACTCCAAGTAGCTGTAGTACAAATCCCCCTCTTCCACGAAGCCCACTTGCTTCTTCTTGGTCATACATGCTCCCCCCTGCCGACCCGAACATCTTGTAAAACGGGTCCGACGTGAGTAGTTTATCACAGCGTGACAAAACGGCCACAACCTTGATCAGTCACGGGCACGCTGTCAATCCATCAAAGGGATTATTCGCGCTACGAACTCAACGCCATCGGCATCACCAGGTAGGTGAACTCGTCGCAGCCTTCCGCTGTGAACACGGCGGGGGCCGTCGCTCCAGTCAACCGGCACTCAACCATGTCCGCATTGATTGCCTTCAGCCCTTCAGACAGGTAACCTCCGTCGATTCCAATCCTAAGAGCACCGCCTTCCACCCGTGCATCAACCTCACCCACGACATCACCCAGTTCCATAGACTTGCCACTGATCACCAGGCGATCCTCCGTGAAGTTGAGCACTGTCGCCCCCTCCCGCTTCACAGCCTGGACCGACCTGAGCGCAGCTAGCGCCTCCTTCCGCTTGAACACCACTTTCATCTGCTCTTCACTTGAAAACAACTGCCACCAGTTCGGATACGCCCCCTCCACTAGGCGCGAGATCATCTGCATGCGCCCCTGGCGCACCAGGATGTGGCTATCACTGAAGCCCACCTGGACCGTACCATCGCTACTCAATAACCGCTCTATCAGCACGGCAGCGGCCCTTGGCACAACGTACGAGCCCTCAGACACCTCCGCATCCACTTTGACCACAGCCAGCCTGAACCCATCGGCGCCCACCAGCCTCAAACCATCCTCGGAGAACTGGAAGGCTACACCGTGCAACACAGGGCGCGTGTCCTGCTTCGCAGCCGCAATCACAGCACGGCCCAGCCCTGCACGCAGCTTCTCCGCAGCCAACTGACAGGTCACAGCATCAACCCGCGGCATGGGTGGGTAGTCGTCCACGTCATAGGTGGAGAATCCAGCCCTCTGGCGGTCACACACCACAGTCAATGTGAGGCCCTCCATGGAGAGACTTACGATCTCCCCGTCAAAGGACGAGAGCACATCCCGCAGCATGGAACACGAGACCACGCTGCTCCCTGGCACCTCCACATCAACGATCCCCCTCTTGCCCTCCAAAGGCGGAATATCCATGACGCACCAGTGGTCCAAATTGGTCCCGGTCAATCTCAATCCCTCACCGGCTTCGATCTTCACGCACTCTGTCACCGGCATCGCCGACCGTTTCGTAGCGAACTTGCCGATCGCGTCCAGTGCCTTCACCAGGACTTTCCTGTCACAACGCAACTGCATCTCTGTCTTCGTTTCTGTCGTCATTTGTCTCCTTTCTACCAGGCCACCACGGATACCCGGCCGTTCACAATGAACAACCTTGGCTTCTCACCGGCCCTAACCAGCGAGTCCCATATCCGCTCCGCCTGGTCACGCTCCCACAACACCTGAACCCTCCGCTTGCCCAATAGCTCCAACGCGGCTATGCCGTGCTTGCACAGCCAGGCCGTGTCGCCACCCTGCTCGATGGCTACCTGATGGGTACAGCCCCGGTTCTCCGCAGAGGCGAACACCCTCTGGCAGTTCACCCGCCCCTTGACATGGACACTATCGGCCCATCGCTTTCGGGCCACGAAGTCCCGGAACGTGTACTCATGGCCATCACACAAGGCATTTACACACTCCGCACAGTCACACACCACCGTCAAAGCCGTCTCATCACCCATGATCTCCTCCTTGTTTGTTTTTCTAAAAGCAAAGGGACAGCCAGACGACTGTCCCTTGCAAAGGGCAATCGGTCTGAAATTCAATTCTCTAGGGCATAGCACCCCCCACCGTGTACTGAATAGGGTAGCCATCTTGTCGCTGACATTGTGGTGGAAGCCTCCGGGGCAAGCAGCGGGCTGGTGGATGCCATGCGACTGTGCAGGCCGCGGGGCACCATCGTGCTCAAGTCAACCCTGGCCTCACAGGGAGAGCTGAACCTGGCACCCCTGGTGGTCAATGAACTGACCGTCATAGGATCACGCTGCGGGCGATTCAGGGATGGACTGCGCATGATGGAACCGCACCCGGACATGCCGTTGGAGCGGCTGATAACGGCCAGGTACCCCATCGACCAGGCTATGGCGGCCTTCGGGCGGGCAGAAGACCCCCTCGCTCTGAAGGTGCTGATAGACACATAGTCTTTTGGGGCCAACCGCAGGCACATCCAGCCCGGCGAACCATCGCACACGATGGTTGACACCTTCGTACCCCGCAGGTAGACTCTAGGTCAGATGAACGCCTAGAGGGGGATCAATGGATTTCCGCTTCAGTGAAGAGGACGAGCTATTCAGACAGGAAGTACTTGAGTTTATCCGGCAGGAGCTCCCACCGGACTGGAACGGCACAGGACTGCTGCAGGAGGCCAAAGACGGGCCCGAATGGGAGTTCTCCCGCAGCATGATGCGCAAGGTTGGAGAGAAGGGGTGGCATTCCCTGGCCTGGCCCAAAGAGCATGGTGGCCAGGCGTCTGTTACCAGGCAGTTCATTCTCAGTGACGAGATGTACTACCACGAACTCCCGGGAGTGGACATACAGGGCGCTCTTATGCTGGCACCCACTCTGATCGAGTACGGCAGCGAGGAACAGAAGAAAGAGCACCTCCCCAAGGTTACCCGCGGCGAGACCGTGTGGTGCCAGGCTTTCAGCGAACCCGGTGCTGGCTCGGACCTGGCTGCCGTAGCCACCAAGGCAGTCGAAAAGGACAACTGCTTCGTTCTCGACGGCCAGAAAGTATGGAGCACAACCGCCCACCGTGCCGACTGGACCTTCGTGCTGGCCCGGACCGACCCCAACGTCAAGAAGCAGAGGGGCATCAGCTTCTTCCTGGTAGACCTCAAGAGCCCCGGTGTCACGGTCCGCTTCCTCCCCAACATCGTGGGGATGTACTGCGAGATCTTCTTCGACGGGGTGGAGGTACCGAAGGAGAACATGGTCGGCAAGAAGAACGAGGGCTGGACAGTGACCAGCGCCGTGCTGGGCTATGAGAGATCCGGGATACACCGGATCGCCGCCGCCCGCAGGAACCTGAGCCGCCTGATCCAGTTCACCCGTGAGACGAAATATCACGGCGTTCCCCTGTTCCACGACCCGGTTATCAGGAACAGGCTGGCCTCTCTCCACGTCGAGGCGGAGGCAGTCCGGCTGCTGGCGCGAAGGATAGTCTGGATGCAGAGCACCGGCCAGCCGGTGGACTACCAGGCATCCATGTCCAGGGTTGCCGGCGCGGAGCTCCAGCAGCACGTCGCTCAAGCAGCCATGCATGTGCTTGGCTACTACGGCCAACTGGAAGAGGATGCAGCGCAAGCCCCTCTCCAGGGCTTCTTCCTCCGGCAGTACCTGTACGCTATGGCAGCCACCGTCGGGGCGGGCACCGCGGAGGTACAGAGGAACATCATCGCTCTCAGGGGACTCGGGCTGCCCAGGGGATAGTTCTCCCCTGTAATAGGCCCGGCCCCCGGCTTGCTGGGAGAGTGCTGGCAGGCCGATAGACCGTATTGCCTTGTCTTCGCGCTGCTGGCCCTGAGCCCTGTTCCGAATCCGCCTTCAGGTTGGCAGCAGACAGTCCCACATGCAGTACATAGAGTGGTTGGACGATAGTCTCAGGATACTTGACCAGACCAGGCTACCTCTGGAAGAGGTCTACCTGGAGCTTCGTACGTATCAGCAGGTCGCCGAGGCCATCAACAGACTCAGGGTCCGAGGGGCCCCCATGATCGGCGTGGCCGCCGCCTATGGGCTCGCCCTGGGGGCGGGGGCCATCAAGACCTCCAACCGGCAGGCTTTCCTGGCAGAGTTGGACACCATTGCGCAAGCGCTGGCATCGACACGGCCCACAGCCGTCAACCTCTTCCAGGCCCTGCGCCGTATGCAGGATAAGGTTGGCCCTCAACGGGACGTCGTCGGCATCAGGGCATGCCTCGTCGAGGAAGCGGTAGCCATCCACCGGGCAGAAGAACAAGCCACGGAACGGATAGCCGGCCTGGGAGCCGGACTGCTCCGTGACACAGCCACGGTGCTGACCCACTGCAATGCGGGTGCACTGGCCACCTCCGGCTCCTACGGCACAGCCCTGGGAGTCATCAAGGCGGCACACGAACAGGGCAAACGGATCAGGGTATACGCCGACGAGACAAGGCCCCTGCTGCAGGGGTCCCGCCTGACCGTTTGGGAGCTGATGCACGCCAGCATCCCTGTCACGCTAATCACCGATTCCATGGCCGGATACCTCATGAGCAAGGGGGAGATAGACTGCGCCGTGGTCGGCGCGGACAGAATTGCTGCCAACGGCGACGTGGCCAACAAGATAGGCACCTTCACCGTGGCAGTCCTCGCACATGAGCACGGCATACCCTTCTACGTAGCCGCACCCATTACCACTATCGACCTGTCGATTCCCAGCGGAGAAGGTATTCCCATCGAGTTCAGGGACGCCGAAGAGGTAACGCACATCCAGGGAATGCAGGTGGCTCCCGCGGGTACCGTCGCTCTGAACCCGGCCTTCGATGTTACGCCCCATCGGTATATATCGGCTATAATTACCGACAAAGGCATTGCCATCGAACCATATGAGGCGGCATTGCGCCAATGCTGCAGACCAGAGCATGAACGTGAAGATCAGTGAGCTCCCAGACCGAGGAGGGCACAGTGGCTGAGGCACGAATCGCGGTGATAGGCGGTACGAATCTCTACGAAATCGAGGGACTGACCGAGGTTGACGAGGTGTCCATCGAGACACCGTTCGCCCCCCCCAGCGACAGGATAACGGTGGGGAACCTGGAGGGAGTGCCGGTGGCCTTTCTCCCCAGGCACGGCAAGGGCCATCGCATAATGCCCAGCGAGCTTCCGGCCAGGGCCAACATTTACGCTCTCAAGTCGCTGGGAGTGGAGTTCATCGTATCGGTCAGCGCCGTGGGCAGCCTGAGCGATGACGTGCACCCCATGGACCTCGTCGTGCCGGACCAGCTTATCGACCGCACCAGAATGAGGCCCAGCACCTTCTTCGGGGAGGGAATCGTAGCACATGTGGGTTTCGCGGAACCGTTCTGTCCCGTGCTCAGTCAGCTACTTGTCCAGACAGCTCGAGAGGTCGGCGCCAGAGTGCACCCACAGGGCACCTACCTGGTTATGGAGGGACCCATGTTCTCCACGAAGGCTGAGTCCTTTCTGTACCGGGGCTGGGGTGCGCACGTCATAGGCATGACCGCGTTGCCCGAGGCAAAGCTGGCACGGGAAGCGGAGATATGCTACGCCACCCTGGCCTGCGTGACAGACTACGACTGCTGGCATGAGACATCCGAGGTTGTAACCATAGACATGGTTGTCCAGAACCTCCAGAGGAATGCCGACACCGCGAAGAGGATAGTCAGACAGGTGGTGTCACGCATGCCCGACCACCGCTTCTGCCCCTGCGCCAGTGCTCTGGAGAACTCCATTATTACCGCCCCGGAACTGATCCCGCCCGAAGTGAAAGAGAGGTTGCGCCCCATTATCGACAAGTACGTGCGGTGCGAGGATTATGCCCAGTAAGCTCGACTTCGGCTGCCTCCCCACGGTCATAGGAAGCATGCCCCATACTGATCCAGGCGAGGCATGCAATATGCTGCTGCGCCACCTGCCGGCGGTCCCAGCCTGGCCGCAATTGCCCAAGCGCTCCTTCACCGAGAGCATGTATGTCCAGTTCAGCGAGGGCCTGCCCGGGCTGAGTGTGAACATCCAAGAGGAGCAGATATACATTGACCGCTCAGGGGACCTGGACCCGGGGCTGGAGGCGCTTTTCGAGGCTGCGGCCAAAGATGACGTATCTGCGTTTGCCATCAGCCGGGGCTCCGCCGCCGGGCTGCACGCCTTTCTTGACTCGCCGAACCGGCCTACCGTGGCCGCCAAGGGGCAGATCACCGGCCCTATCAGCCTGGGGCTGTCGCTGACCGACGGGACCTACTACGTGGTCTACGACGACACGCTGGCGGAGGCTATAGCCACACACTTGAGGCTGAAGGCATCCTGGCAGGAGAAGTCGCTGAGTCGCAAGTCCTCGAAGGTGATCATGTTCGTCGACGAGCCTTACCTTACGTCTCTGGGCACCTCCTTCGTAGCGCTCCCGTGGGAGACCGTGGCAGCCCTTCTGGAGGAGACGCTTCGGGGCATAAGCCAGATCAGGGGTTTGCACTGCTGCGGCCGCGCTGACTGGTCGCTGCTGCTCAGCCTGCCCATAGACATCCTCAGCTTCGACACCTACAACTACACCGATTCTCTTGGTCTGTACGCTGCGGACGCCAGGTCGTTCCTGAACAGAGGCGGCTGCGTGGCCTGGGGAATCGTGCCCAACGACGAAGAGGCCCTGGCAAATGAGACAGTCGCCTCCCTCAGGGACCGCCTGGAGGAGGCGATGTCGCCGATAGCCAGGGAAGGGGCCCGGTTTTCGCAGATCGTCGAGCAGGCGCTGCTTACCCCGTCCTGCGGCATGCCATCGCTATCGGTGGACGCCGCCGAGACCGCCCTCGAACTGCTGGCCGGCGTTTCACAGAACATGCGACAACGCTACTGCCTCTGAGCAGCAGCAAGTCACCCAGGTCCTATACCCGCGGAGAGAAATGTAGTCCAGATGAAGCAGGCATGTCTTCTTACCGGAAAGCCCGGCGTGGGCAAGACAACCCTGATAACGGAGGCAGTGTCGAGGGCTGAGCGATCCGTTGGCGGCTTCTACACCAGAGAAATCCGCAGCCGGTCGACAAGGAAGGGATTCGAAATAGTGACCCTGGACGGAAACAGCGCAGTGCTGGCCCATGTGGACTTCGACAGCCCCTGCAGGGTGAGCAAGTATGGAGTGGACCAGGGGAACCTTGATAGACTCGGGGTGGCAGCCTTGCGCCACGCTGTGAGCGAGTGTGAGATCGTCATCATCGACGAGATAGGCAAGATGGAGCTGTTCTCGCCGGCTTTCAGGCAGGCTGTCATGGAAGCCATCGGCAGTGGAAGGAGAGTGCTGGGCACTGTGATGCTGGCCAGCCATCCCTGGGCTGACCAGATCAAGAAGGACCCGCGCGTGGAGATCATCGAGGTCTCCAGGGCGAACCGTGACCTGGTCCTCCACAATCTTGTCGAGTGGATTCGCGGGTGAGCCACGCCCGCAGGATCCCGCAGCATGTAGTATAATGTACGCCTTGGACGGCACAGGACAACTACCAAGCCGATGCCTTCTATCCAGGGTGGTCTTGAAGACCGCTGCAACAGGGATGGTGTATGCCTGAGCTGGAGAGACTCGTACAAGCGCTCCTCGACCCCACGCTGTACCCGGACAGCCCCCGGGAGGTGGAGATGGTCCAGACCCAGATGTCGGTCCTCTTCATGACAGGGCACTACGTCTACAAGATCAAGAAACCCGTAGACCTCGGCTACCTCGACTACACCACCCTGGAGAAACGAAGACGCTTCTGCCACCAGGAAGTGGACTTGAATAGGCGGTTGTCCCCGGACGTATACCTCGAGGTGACACCCATCGTGGAGCAGAATGGAAGACTTGCTTTCGGTGCCGAGGGGGACATCGTGGAGTACGCCGTCAAGATGCGCCAGCTACCCGCTGACCGCATGATGGACGTCCTGCTCTCCCGTAACCAGGTCTCGGAGGGTATGATACGGCAGGTGGCCCGGAAGGTGGCCGGCTTCCACCGGGCAGCCGAGACCAACGACGACATCAGCAGCTACGGGGGCCTGGACATCATACGCACCAATACCGGAGAGAACTTCGCCCAGATGGCGCCGTACATCGGAGCAGCCTTCTCCCGCCGGGACTACGACGCCATCCAGGACTACACCAACGCCTTCGCCGAGGCAAATGCCAGCCTCTTCCGCAAGCGGATCAGCGACGGCAGGATACGCGACTGCCACGGAGACCTTCACAGCGCGCATATCTGCTTCGCCAACGGCATCAGCATTTATGACTGCATCGAGTTCAACTACAGGTTCAGGTACTGCGACGTGGCGGCGGAGGTCGCTTTCCTGGCCATGGACCTCGATTTCCACGGCCAACCTGCCCTCTCCCATGCCTTCGTAGGAGCCTACGTCGAGGAGTCCGGGGACCACGAGCTGCTCAGGCTGCTCGACTTCTACAAGTCCTACTTCGCCTGCGTGCGGGGCAAGGTGAGCTGTTTCAAGTACGACGACCGCCTGGTCCCTGAAGATGAGAGGAAGAAGTCGCTGGCTACCGCCGGCAGGTACTTCGAACTGGCCACCTCTTATTCGCGGGGCAGGCCGGGGGCCAGCGACTGAATGGGCAGATGAGACTGCGGTCGCCCAGCGGCCCTCGCCACAGCGCCCGGGAGGTACCGGATTGAGAAAACCGTTCCTTGACTACGTCCGGAACGACATGGGCACCGGCGTGCTGCACATAACCTGCGGCCTGCCGGCCACCATGAAGACGGAGACCAGCGAAGAGATACAGAGGATCAAGGGCTACACCATGGTCAGGACCGACATCGTCAGGCAGGAGGTCCTCAAAGGGGAAGACATCTTCGATGAGAGGGTGGCCTCCAGCATGGACAACCGGTTGAAGGTCTACGACGAGACGTTCCGGCGGGCAGAGGAAGCACTGGCCGGCGGCATCGACACCATAATCGATGCTACCTTCGTCTCCCAGTCGCTCAGGAGACGTGCGGCAGCCCTGGCAGCCAGGCACGGCAAGACGCTGAACATACTCCAGACGCGGTGCCCGCGGCAGACGTCCATCGCCAGGATACTGAGGCGCACCAGGGAAGAGTACAAGTCCAATGCCCTGACGGAGCAGGCCTATGCCAACAACGAGGCGAAGTTCGAGCCCGTGGACCTGGACGACCTCAAGTCCCGGCACCCTGACCTGAAGATCAACCACATTATCGTGGATACCGAGGCAGAGTCGCCCCAGGGCTGGTACGTTGTCGGCCTGGAACAAAGGTAAGCGTGAAGATAGACCTGCACATCCACACCAGCACCGGCTCCGATGGCGCCTTCACAGTCGACCAGGTGTTCCAGGAAGCGCGGCTCCGGGGCATCGACGTTATGTCCATCACCGACCACGATTCGGTGGAGGCGCAGCAGCAGGCACTGCAGTTGGCAGATGAGTCCGCCATAGTCTACCTCACCGGCATCGAGTTGAACGTGACCTTTCCCTACTCCGATGGCCAGTCACAGAGGTCCCTTTCCCTCGACTTCCTCGGGTACGGATATGACATCGACAACCGCGAGCTCCGTGACAAGCTCCTGCTGCTCAGGGAACGCAGAGAGGCAAGGGCACTGGAGATAATGGACAGGCTCAACACCGAGTTCGAGAGGGAAGGGCTGCCCCGCTTCACGCCAGTGGACCTCGAGAACATCCAACGCAGCGTGGACGGCGCTTTCGGGCGGCCCCATATCGCCAACTACCTGTTACAGAAGGGCATCGTACAGGACAGGCAGGAGGCCTTTGACAGGTACCTTGTCAGGTGTGATGTGCCCAAGTACCCCCTGTCTCTTGCCGAGGCGTCCACCCTGATCAGGAACGCGGGAGGCGTCCTGGTACACGCGCACCCGAATGACCCCAACGGCACCTCCCTCGCCGTAATCACCCACGACCTCAACGCACAGACCGGAGTGATCGAAGAGCACATGCTCCCTTACATAGACGGGGTGGAGTGCTGGCACCCAAGACACGATCAACGGACTATTGACCACTACGTCGGATTCGCCAAACGCCATAACCTGCTGATGACCGGGGGCACTGACTGCCACCAGAAGCCCGTGCTGATGGGTACACTGGACATACCTGATTGGGTTGTCGCGCAGTTCGAGTCCCTAAGGAGGAGAGTATGAGTCCCAGCCCAACCAGCCGCGGAGACATAAAGGACGCCAAACTGGCCCCCCATGGCCAGCGTCGCATCGAGTGGGCATCGCGTGAGATGCCCGTGCTCCGTTTTATCCGGGACCGGTTCGCCCGGGGGAAGCCCCTCAAGGGCAGCAGGATTGCAGCATGCCTGCACGTCACCACCGAGACCGCCAACCTGGTCCTCACCCTGGCTGCCGGAGGTGCAGAGGTCGTCCTGTGTGCCTCAAATCCCCTCAGTACCCAGGATGACGTGGCTGCGTCCCTGTGCACCGAACACGGCATCCCCGTTCATGCCATAAAGGGGGAGGACGGCAACACCTACTACAAACACATTCACAGCGCCCTTGACCTAAGACCTCACCTGACCCTCGACGACGGTGCCGACCTCGTCAGCACCCTGCACAAGGAGAGAAAGGACCTCCTGGCAGACATCCTGGGAGGGATGGAAGAGACCACCACCGGCATCATCCGGCTCCGCAGCATGGCCGGCCACGGCGAGCTGAAATACCCCATCATCTCCGTCAACGACGCAGACACCAAGCACCTGTTTGACAACAGGTACGGCACCGGCCAGAGCACCATAGACGGCATCACGCGGGCGACCAACGTGCTCTGGGCCGGCAAGAAGGTGGTCGTCTGCGGGTACGGCTGGTGCGGGCGGGGCATTGCCATGCGGGCCAGGGGCCTGGGAGCCCTGGTCATCGTGACGGAGGTCAACCCGGTCCGTGCCCTGGAAGCAGTGATGGACGGCTACCAGGTGATGCCGATGCTTGAGGCCGCCAGGATAGGGGACATCTTCATAACCATTACCGGCGGCCGGAACGGCGTGGACAGACAGCACATGGAGTTGATGAAGGACGGCGCAATAGTAGCCAACAGCGGCCACTTCAACGTCGAAATCAACATCCCGGCCCTGGAGCAGATGGCGACCGGAAGAAGGGTGGTGCGGGACTTCGTGGAGGAGTTCAGTTTGCCGGACGGGCGACGTCTGTACCTGCTGGCGGATGGCAGGCTGGTGAATCTGGCTGCCGCCGAGGGACACCCGGCCAGCGTGATGGACATGAGCTTTGCCAACCAGGCCCTCTCTGCGGAGTACATGCTCAACCTCAAGGAGCCGTTGCAGCCCCAGGTCTATCCCGTGCCGGCGCATATCGACCAGGAGGTCGGCCGCCTCAAGCTGCTCTCAATGGGAATCGCCATCGACACCCTGACCGCCGAGCAGAGCGAGTACCTGGCAAGCTGGGAAATGGGGACCTGAGGGTGCCATGCCGGAGGACAGGATGCTGATCAAGTTCGGGACTGACGGGTGGCGGGGCATCATCGCCGACGACTTCACCTTCGACAACGTGCGCTTCTGTGCCCAGGGGGTAGCCGAACACCTGCATGCTGCGGGCACAGCCCACCAGGGCTTGGTGATCGGCTACGATACACGCTTCGCCTCCGAGGACTTTGCCGCAGCAGCGGCCGAGGTGCTGGCCGCCAACGGCATAAGGGTATTTCTCTGTCCCAGGCCCGCGCCCACACCGGTCATCAGCTACGGCGTCGTCGTTTTGAAAGCGGCCGGCGCTATAATCATCACCGCCAGCCACAACCCGGCCCAGTGGAACGGTTTCAAAATCAAGTCCGCCGATGGTGCCAGTGCCCCGACGGAAACGGAGCAGGACGTGGAGTCCCGCCTGGGCAGGATCATCACCGAGAACAGGGTCAAGCGCCTGTCCCTGGAGGAGGCGTCGTCACAGAGGATGGTGGAGCATTTCGACCCCGACCCTGCCTACTTCGACCAGTTGTCGCGCCTGTTGGACCTGGACGGCCTGCGCCGTGCCGGCATGAAGGTCGCCGTAGACTCCATGTACGGGGCAGGAGCAGGCTACTTCCAGAGGATTCTGCAAGGCAGCCGCACCAGGGTTACAGAGATCAACGGCGAGCGCAATCCCATCTTCCCCGGCATCCAGCCGGAGCCCATCGGCCGGCATTTGAGTAAGCTGTGCGAGACCGTCAAGGAAACCGGCGCAAGCATCGGCCTGGCCACCGACGGCGACTCGGACCGGATCGGGGCTGTCGACGAGCATGGATCACCCCTGACACCCCTTCAACTCTTTGCCCTGCTCGCCCTGTACCTCCTGGACGTCAAGGGAGAACGGGGGCCCATGGTCAAGACCATAACCACGTCCAGCATGATATTCAGGCTGGGCGAGCTGTACGATGTGCCCGTGTATGAGACCAGGGTGGGATTCAAACACGTGGCGCCAGTCATGATGAGCCAGAACGCCATCATTGGCGGAGAAGAGAGCAGCGGTTTTGGGTTCCGTGGACACCTGCCGGAGCGTGACGCACTGGTGGCAGGCAGCTACCTCCTCGACTTCATGGGCAAGACAGGCAAGACGCCTTCTGAACTCATCGAGTACCTGTACAGCAAGGTGGGATCACACCACTACCTACGCGACGACCTGCACTTCCCGCCGGAGCAGCGCCGCAGCATAATCGAGCGTCTCAGCAGTCAAACGCCCAGCCGCATTGCCGGCACGGAAGTTGTCAAGGTCAACACCCTCGACGGGTACCACTTCACCCTGGCTGATGGTTCCTGGCTTCTGTGCCGCCTCTCCGGCACGGAGCCCATCTTGAGGATATACGCCGAAGCGCCAACCGTGGAGCGTGCCGCCGAGTTAATCAATGACGGCCGCAGGATTCTGGGGGTGTAACCGATGTCCGATATTGACGACCTCAAGACCTACGAGCGGCTCGATCCGTCAGCTATGCGGCACCACCTGCGGGCCATGCCTGAAGAGTGCCAGCGGGCCTGGGAGACAGCCCTGGGCTTTGACCTGCCCGGTGGGTACAGGGAGGCCACGAAGGCAGTCATACTGGGGATGGGAGGTTCCGCCATCGGTGGAGACTTCGTCCGCAGTCTGGCTGAGTTGGAGAGCAGGGTCCCCGTCTGGGTGCACCGGGGATACGACCCACCCCCTTTTGTCGACAAGAGCACCCTGCTGATCGCTTCGAGCTACTCCGGCAACACTGAAGAGACCCTGTCAGCCTTCAAAGAATCCCTGGCCACCGGTGCCAAGCTCCTAGTCATTACCGGCGGCGGGAAGCTAAGGAACCTGGCCGAGGAGAGGAGCATCCCGGCGTACCCGATCCACTACCAGGCCCCACCCCGCGCCGCCTTTCCCCACAGCTTCGTGCCCCTGCTGGGCATATTCCAGAACCTGGGCTTCGTCGCCGACAAGTCGGCCTCCATGTCGGAGGCAATCGAGGTGATGAGACTGATGTCCCCTGAGCTTGTCGAGAGCGTTCCCACGTCAGCCAACCCGGCCAAGCAACTCGCCGGAAAGCTCGCCGGAAAGCTCGCAGTTGTCTACGGCGCCCAGTTGTTCTCCGAAGTGGCCCGGCGCTGGAAGGGGCAGTTCAACGAGAACAGCAAGACGTGGGCCTTCCACGAGGTCTTACCCGAGCTGAATCACAACGCCGTGGTCGGCTACGAGTTCCCCCAGACCATGCGCGACCAGGTGTTGGTGGTCCTGCTCCACTCCCGCCTGTTGCACCCGCGCATCTCAAGGCGCTATCAACTGACCACAGAGCTCCTGGACAGGGCCGGAGTGCAGCATGAAACGGTCGAGGCAAGGGGTGGCAGCGCGCTGGCCCAGATGCTGGGCTTGGTCCTGTTCGGGGATTATGTCAGCTTCTACCTGGCACTGTTGAACGGCGTCGATCCCACTCCGGTCCCGCCAATAGACTATCTGAAGAAGCGGTTGGAAGACGGCCAATAGGGCCAGACCGCGGGCGAAGCACCAAATCCTGGACAATTCCTCATCCCGATGAATCGGGACCAGCGAACGGTGAAAATGGCCCGACGAGGTCATTTTGTAGTGTCTGGCGGAAATCTCAAATCACAAGCTCCAAATGACAGACAATACCAAAGCTCCAAATTCCAAACGGGGTGCGGCTGGGGTCAGACTGAAGGTCGAGTGCGCCCGATGTCTCTGTTTTGAATTTGGTCATTGGGATTTGCTGCTTGTTATTTGAGATTTCCGCCAGACACTACAAAATGACCTCGTCGGGCCATTTTCACCGTTCGCTGGTCCCGATTCATCGGGATGAGGAATTGTC
>Ga0180432_10000308_pt1 | contig 78285 bp, 60 predicted proteins | sample SS_ome_10_FD_132414 | JGI IMG/M metagenome (GOLD analysis project Ga0180432, IMG submission 132414) | Hypersaline lake sediment archaeal communities from the Salton Sea, California, USA - SS_1_MS_2 metaG | ecosystem: Environmental > Aquatic > Non-marine Saline and Alkaline > Hypersaline >...
AAACTGTGGGTGCCATGCCCACGCTTGCCGTGGGCATGTTTTGCAACGCCCGCAAACATGCCCACGACAAGCGTGGGCATGGCACCCGACAACCCACAATCTCAGTTGTCACAAGGTACTAGGCTTTGTCTCAAAACCCGTACGACGGGCTTCCAAGCCCGTCGTACAACCCGTTCGGACACGTTTTGAGACAAAGCCTGGGGTTTTCTCGCTGTCCAAGCTGAAAAACGACCGTCGCCATGAACCCAAAACACCAGATTGTGATCACCGACTTTATCCGCGACGATCTGAAGCCGGAGCGGGAAATCCTCGGTGAAGCGGCCGACGTGGTCGCCCTCGGTGCCCGGGACGAAAGCCAACTCGCCGGACGCGTGGAAGACTGCGACGCGCTGATCGTCTACCACGAATTGAACGTCAGCAGCGAAACGATCGACCGCCTCAGCCGCTGCAAGCTGATCGTCCGCGCGGGCGTCGGTATCGACAATATCGATGGGGCGGCCGCGCGGCGGCGGGGAATCCCTTTCGCCAACGTGCCCGACTACGGCTCCGAGGAAGTCGCCGACTCGGCAATCGGCATGGCGCTGTCGCTGGCCCGCGGCGCCCACATCGCCAACTCCCGGCTCCGCGAGGGAAAAGGCGAGTGGGCTTTCGCCCAGGTCGCCCCCTTGAGGCGGTTGCGTGGCCGGGTGTTCGGCATCGTGGGACTGGGCCGCATCGGCTCCGCCGTCGCGCTTCGCGCGAAGGCCGTCGGCATGGACGTCGTCTTCTACGATCCGTACAAACCCGACGGCTACGACAGGACGTTCGGCATCCGCCGCGTGGAAACCCTCGACGAGCTACTGACCCAATCGTTCATCCTGAGCATCCACTGCCCCTTGACCGACGAAACCCGGCTGATGATCGACGCGGCGGCCGTCGCCCGAATGCCGCGGGGTTCGTATCTGGTCAACACGGCCCGGGGCGCCGTGGCCGACACGTCCGCGCTGCCCGACGCCCTGGCCTCCGGCCAACTCGCCGGAGCGGGCATCGACGTGCTGGAAAAGGAGCCGCCGCCGGACGATCACCCGTTGCTTCTCGCGTGGCGCGATCCCGATCACCCGGCCCACGACCGGCTGATCCTCTGCCCGCACACCGCGTTCTATTGCGAAGAAGGCCTGATGGACATCCGCGTCAAGACGGCCGAGGCGTGCCGCCGGGCGCTGCTGGGACTGCCGGTGCGAAATGTGGTGAATTAGGCCGCTTGCGGCTTCGCAATCCTCACACCCACTCCATTCCGGTCTCGTCGTGGAGGCGGTGCTCGAAATCGCCGATCAATCCGCCGATGACTTCCCAACCGCTTGGGCGGCGGACCTCGATGTCGCCCTGCCGGTTGATCCGCACGACGCAATAGTCGGTCAGGCCGGTGTTGGCCAGATCCTCGGGGCCAACCTCCTCGGCGCGGACAATCTCCTTGAGCTTCTTGCCCGATATCTCGATAAATTGCATGGCAGGATCCCTTGGGTTTGCGAGTGGCTCCATGATAACTCCACTCGCGGCCGCGAGTCAATCGCAGACCTCCGCCCGCACCTTTTCGCATAATCTCAGCATGGCATCGACATCGAGCGTCTCTGCCCGGACGGTTTTGTTGAGCCCCGCGTCGGCAAGGATGGCGTCGACTTCGGGTTTGCCGAGCCGCTTTTTGAACGCGCTGAGCAACTCGCTACGAAGCAGCTTGCGGCGATGAAAGAACATCGAGCGGACAAATGTATGAAAGAATTGCCGGTCCGGAATGCGGCCGCGCAACGCCTCGTCGAGCATGACGCGGACGATGGCCGAGGAGACCTTCGGGCGCGGCCAGAAGACGCTCGGCGGCATCGTCCGGACGATCTCCGCGCGGCACTGGCTCCGTATCCAGATGCTCAGCGCCCCGTAGTCCTTGTTGCCCGGCGCGGCCGTGATCCGGTCGGCCAACTCCTTCTGTATCGTCACGACCGTCAGCTTCGGCGGGCGGTCGATCGCAAGCAGATTGCTGACGATCGGCGTGGCGATGCTGTAGGGCAAGTTGGCAACCAGTTTGAACCGGCGACCTTCCGCCATATCGAGTTGCCCGGCCACCGCTTCGAGCACGGCAGGGTGGAGCCGGTTCTTGTTTTTCAGCGCGTCCTGCCGGAGCATGACCACGTTGTCGAGATGGAAGAGTTCTTCGCCGGCCAGTTGAAACAGCTTCTCGTCGATTTCGACGGTTACGACCGCCGCAACCTTTTCGGCCATCAACGCGGTCAACGAACCGGTGCCGGTGCCCACTTCCAGTACGACATCCTCCGGCCCCAGCTCCGCGGCCTCCAACAAGACCCGCTGTAGATTCAAGTCGATCAGGAAGTTCTGCCCGGACTTCGTGTGCGGCCGGATCCCGGCCTCCTCAAATCGCCGCTTAAGGAAGGAAAGCGTCTGGTTGGAAGAAGAACCGGGCATAGGAGATTAGGGGCTGGGGGCTGGGGGTTACGGAAGACGGAGTCTTGTGGTTCTGGGTTTCGAGTGACTGTAAAGCTGCGACCAGTGGTCGCGGAAACCCTGGGTGGCTGTTTCTTCCCTCTATTCTCCCTTGCGCTGGAGCCGGGGGCGTCGAACACTCTTGTTTCGCGGCACGTTTCCCCGCTTCTCCGCGACCACTGGTCGCGGCTTTACATACTTGTTCTCCACAACTCCCCCAGCCCCTAACCCCCAATCCCCATTCCCTAGTCCCCAGCCCCCGGCCCCCAATTCTCCGCTTCGGCCAACCGCGCAACGTACTTCGCCAGGATATCCGTTTCGATATTAACCTTTTCGCCGGGCTTCAAGCGACCGAGCGTCGTCACATCGAGCGTGAACGGGATCAATGCCACGGAGAACATGTCCGGCTCGCAATCGACCAGCGTCAAGCTGACGCCGTCGACGGCCACCGAACCCTTCGAGGCCATCTGCCTGGCAAGCTCGCGGGATACGTTGAAGTAGAAATCGGACCACTCGCCCTGGTCCTTGCGCTGCTTGAGCGTGGCAATGCCGTCGATGTGCCCGCTGACGAAATGCCCGCCCAGCCGGTCGCCGATCTGAAGCGACCGTTCCAGATTGACCGGGCTCCCGACGACCAGGTCGCCGAGATTGGTCCGCTTGAGCGTCTCGGGGCCGGCCTGAAACGCCATCGTCTCGTCGCCGGTTTCGATCACCGTCAGGCAGCAGCCGTTGACCGAGATGCTGGCCGCGACGGCCGTCTCGGTCGCGATCTTCGGCTCGCGAATGACCAACGTGCAGCCGGGCGGCTCCTCGCGCAACTCCGCGACGGAGCCCAACGCTTCCACGATGCCGGAAAACATGCTGAGTGCCTCGTAGGGGCTGGGGGTTGGGGGCTAGGGGTTAGGGAATCGACCAACAAGATGGCATTGTACCCGACCGGAAGTCGCCCGAGAAGGGCCCCGTTGTTGGTCTACGGCTTGGAATGGTTTGCGGAATCTTGTACAATGTAGCATATAAGGTGTGCGGGATATTTTGGTCGCTCAATCCCCCGTTTCGGAGGCCCCGGCAATGCAAAACTTGACCCTCGAATACTGGATCGACGATGGCTGGTATGTGGGCAGGCTCAGGGGCATACCCGGCGTATTCAGTCAGGGAGAAACGCTTCAGGAACTTGAAGAGAACATTGCCGACGCCTACCAGATGATGCTGGAAGAAGATGAGCCACCCACCGTAGGAGAAATTCACACCAAGGAAATCGAGATCCAGGTGTGAAGCGAACGGCCTTCATTCGAGAACTTGAGAATGCGGGTTGCCGTCTCGAGAGGCACGGGCGCCGGCACGACATCTATCTCAATCCCGACAACGGACGAAAAGCCCCGGTTCCACGTCACAACGAAATTCGGGACTCCCTCTGCCGGCTTATCCGCAAGCAACTGGGGCTGGCGTAATCGAAAGCCCACAAGCAGGATATTGGGGGGTATTTACTTCCCCCCGCTGGTCAAATCGCCGCGAATCGCGCACAATGGGCGTTTCGCCGATTCGATCAAAAAGTAACATCCCGGCAGCCGTGCCGTTCGGCCAGTGAATACCCCATCTCCCCCGCTTTTTTTGGAAAAGAGACCAGACATGAGTTCCGCCATTGTAGACATCCGCGCCCGGCAGATCCTCGACAGCCGCGGCAATCCGACGGTCGAGGTCGACGTCGAGACGGCCGACGGCTCGTTCGGCCGTGCCGCCGTTCCCAGCGGGGCCAGCACCGGCATCCACGAGGCACTGGAACTCCGTGACGGCGACAACGGCAAATTCCGCGGCAAGGGGGTTCTCCAGGCGGTCCACAACGTCAACAACAACCTGGCCGACGAGTTGTGCGGCATGGATTGCCTCGACCAGGTCGCCCTGGACTACCGGATGGTGGAAATGGACGGCACGGAGAACAAGAGCAACCTTGGTGCGAACGCAATTCTCGGCGTGTCTCTGGCGGCCGCCCACGCGGCGGCTGATTGCTGCGGGGTGCCGCTGTTCCGCTACCTCGGCGGCGTGGGCGCCCGGCTGTTGCCCGCCCCGATGATGAATATCCTCAACGGCGGCTTCCACGCCGACAACGACGTCGACATCCAGGAATTCATCATTATGCCGCTGGGGTTCCCGAACTTCACCGACGCCATCCGTTGCGGCTGCGAGATATTCCACGAACTCCATACGGTGCTCAGGTCGAAGGGGCTCTCGGCCAACGTCGGCGACGAAGGCGGCTTCGCACCCGAGCTGAAAAACAATCAGGAAGCACTCGACCTGATCGTGGAGGCCGCCGGAAAGGCCGGCTACGAGATGGGGAGCCAGGTCTTCATCGCCATGGACCCCGCCGCCTCCGAACTCTACAACGGAAAGACAAAAACCTACGCCATCGATGGAAAACAGCTCTCATCGGCCGAACTGATCGATCTCTACGCCCGGTGGGTCGACCGGTATCCCATTTGCTCGATCGAGGACGGGCTGGCCGAAGACGATTGGGACGGCTGGAAGGTAATGACCGACCGGCTCGGCGGCAAGATCCAGCTCGTCGGCGACGACCTCTTTGTGACCAACACCAAGCGGCTCCAGCGCGGCATCGACCACGGAATCGCCAACAGCATCCTCATCAAGGTCAACCAGATCGGCTCGCTGACCGAAGCGATCGACGCCGTCAATCTGGCCCGGCGCAACGGCTACACCGCCGTCATCAGCCACCGCAGCGGCGAGACCGAGGACTCGACCATTGCCGACCTGGCCGTCGCGCTGGGGACCGGGCAAATCAAAACCGGCTCCGCCTCGCGGAGCGAACGCACGGCAAAGTACAACCAACTACTGCGGATCGAGGAAATCCTCGGCGACACGGCCCTCTACGGCGGCGCGGCCTTCCCCGCGAAAAAACAATGACCACCCTGACTGAGAATCCAATGCCGCTGATCTTCTTCGCGGTCGCTGTCGAAGCGGTCCTCGGCGTGATTCTCTACATGACCGGGCGCGGAATCTATCTCATCGCCATGATCGGCGTACTGCTGGCGATCCTCGGCTGCGTCGGCCTGGAGCGGATGATCGTGACCGAACGGGAACGGGTGGAAGCCGCGCTGGAAGAGGTCCGGGCGGGAATGGAAGCCAACGACATTGAGAGGGTGCTGGCGTGCATCTCGCCCCAGGCCGGCGATGTCCGCAGCGATGCGCGTTGGGCGATCAGTTACGTCAGATTCACGCGAGTCAAGATCACCCGTTTGGAAATCGACAAAATCAACAAGTTGACGAGCCCCCCGACGGCCACGGCCCGGTTCATCGTCATGGTTTCCGGGGAGGACCGGCACGGATCCATGGGACACCGAACCTATCCGGCCAAACTCGACGTTACGTTCCGGTTGGAAAACGGCCGCTGGGTCATCATCAAACACAAGTGGTACAACGACATACGGTAGAAAGATCGTCACCGTGGCAGCATTAACCGGCGCGTATGGAAAAACGAATTGGGACTTTCACAACGGCGGCAATCGGAACACCGGCCCTTCTGGCCGGCAGGAAACGCCACTGCTTCACGGTTTCAAGCGCCGATTGATCCAGTGACTTCACGCCGCTCGACTTCAGAATGTCGATGCCCGAAACGGTCCCGGATTCGTCGATGCGGACTACCAGCACAACGCGCCCTTCCAGGCGGTTGCGGAACGCATCCGGCGGATACCGGGGAGCGGGATTGGAGGCCAGCTTCCTGGGAAGTTCGTCCACGGACGCGCCTTCAACCACCGCGTCAAGTGACAAGGCAACGGAGATCACTTCCGTCGCGAGCACGCTGGACGGCATTCTGGCCGGACGTGGCGGCGCAACGGCCGCGGAGCGCGTAAACGTGTTCGCTTCGACGGGTCGGCCCGGCTCGCGGCGCAGTTCCGCCCGTTCGGAAGCGGAACACACCCTATCGGCCGGCAGCAGATGATCCGGTTCGGCAGGCTGCGTTACTGCCTCTCGATCCGTGCGCTCGACTTCCTCATCGTCGTGTTTCCTCTCCAGGAAAATTGGCGGAAGGCCGTCAAGCTCATCGGGGGTATGGGACATGAGCGTACACTGCAGCACAACTCCACCTCGTTGCAGGGAAAGCTCCTGCAGTTGGAATGCTCCCGACCCCAATGCGGCAAGAAGCCCCACGTGAAACAGGGCACTGCTGCAACATGCGATCGCTTTCTCGTTTCCCATGGGGTTTAGCGGATCGAGGACCGAATTGCGGTGTCTTTTCCTAGTGCGTCTAACCGATACAACCGATATTACATGAGATACGTTAGTGTTACAATCGGCGAAATTGTCATAACAGATGATATTCATCCCAGATGCCCCCCAGCTCTGGGGGAAGCATTCTAAGGTTTTGGCCCAATGACGGCGCGTTCCCCCGCTTTCAGGTGGATTGGCACCCTGCTGCTTTCCGTCCCTGCCTTGGCACCTTCTGCACCGGCTCAGGACGCCCGATCCGAGTTGCCCGAACTCGCAGAAACCGTTGTCGAGGGATTGGTTGTTACACCGGCCCCCGTTGGATTGCCCGAAGAGGACGCTCCCGCCAAAGTCACCGTGATAACGGAGAAGGAGATCCAGGAAACCGGCGCCGAGAATTTGGACCAGGTCTTCAGAGACATCTCGGAAGCGGTTATTGTTGGCGATTCACTTTATCAGGGGGTGAAACCACAGGTAAATCTGCGAGGAGTTCCGGACCAATCGAGGACCATGGTCATGGTGGACGGGGTTCCGCTGAACGCGGCGTGGCTTGGCAGAATCGAATGGTGGATGATTCCCGTCGAGTCCGTCGAGAGGATCGAAGTGGTCTACGGCCCGATGTCCGCCCTATACGGGTCGGCGGCCATGGGTGGCGTGATCAACGTGATCACAAAGCCCCCGACGGAGCCGAGCGTAACTCTGCTGAAGGGAAACGGCGGCTCCCTGGATTCCTGGACCACCGTCGTCACGCAGAGCGAGAAACACGGGAGCTTCGGATATTACTTCGCGGGGCGCATTTTCGAAACGGGAAGCTACATCGCGGAAGAACGTCCCCGGCCGTATAACGTTCCGCGCCAACACGACGACTGGTCCACCATGCTGAAATTGGAGTGGGAGCCGGACCCGACGTCAAACCTCACATTCAATTACATTCACGGCGAGGAGGATTCCTGCCGGGGCCGAGAATACTTCAACCGAAATGACATCGTCAATTTCGCTTACCTGAAGTACCGAAAACTCGCCGTCAATGCGGAACACAAGGCGACGCTCTACCTCAACGACCAACCCTGGAACCGCGATTTCGACAGGGGGCCCCAGTACAACTACCTCGATATGATCGAGGACATCAACAGCACCTACGCCGGCGTCATGCTGGATTCGACGTACTTGGATTTCTGGCGTGACGACAACTCGCTGACCATCGGCGTCAACTACAAGCACGGCGTCATCGCCATGAACGACGACTATCAGCGCGTCACGAGAACCGCGGCCGCGGGAGGGCAGCAGTCGCTCGTCTCTTTCTTCCTCCATGACGAATTGAAATTGGGCTACGGCGCCATGGTGGCGACAGCGGGGGTGCGGATCGACCATTGCGACAGTTGCCGGGGCTTCGCCCGCGACACGGGGCAGGCAGGTCCGCCGCCCGTTCCGCCCTTCTCGTACGTCTACAACGCCAAATCGTGGACGGAAGCGTCGCCCAAGGCCGCCCTCGTTTATCACCCCTCCGAGGTGAGCACGCTCCGCTTCTCCTACGGTCACGCCTTCCACGCACCCGAACTCCAGCAACTCTACACGGTGCTCGCCCGGCCGAACAGGACCATCTTGGGAAACCCCGACCTGGAACCGGAGACGCTCGATTCGTTCGAGCTTGGGTTCAACCGCGTTTTCGAGAGAAGCCGGATCGACGTCAGCCTTTATTACAGCACCGGCTCCGACTTCATCGGCCGAAGGAGGACCGGCCCGAGGACGTACGAGTATGACAACATCTCGAGCATCGGCATCAGCGGGGTCGAGGTCAACCTGAAGCACCAGCCGAACAGGAACTGGCTCTTTCGGGCATCCTACACTTTCAATAAATCCATTGTCGAGAAGGACGACGTCAACCCGGCCATCGAAGGCAACGACCTCCCGCTCTCGCCCCAACACCGGGCGACCGTACGGGCAACTTACGAAACCCCCCGGGGCCTGGAGGCCTCGGCGGCCTTGCGCCATGTCAGCAAGATGTACGCCGACGATCAGAACACGGACCCGCTTGAAGGCTATTGCACGTTTGATTTACAGTTCGCAAAGCAACTCACGGAGACTTTAGAGGCATCGCTTCTCTTGCGGAACCTCTGCGACAAGCGTTATGATGTACCCAACCTGGCCGGCGAGCAGCTCGTGGCGCCGGGCAGACTGATCTACGGTACGCTTTCAGGGGTATGGTAAAAGGAAGGAGCATCGTGTGAGTGCAAAAAAGAGCGAGACGTCCGACCCCATCTCCCTGACACCCATTGGTTCCATCAAGTCGAGCTACCGGCATTACGACGAGGTCCCTCACCGGCACGGAGAAAAGGGCTGGACCGCCGAGACCTCGGAGATACGGCTATCGCCCGAGCACGCCGGCAAGCTGCGGGGCCTCGAAGGCTATTCTCACATCATCGTCATCTACTGGATCCACCGCGCCGCCGAGTGGAAGATGCCGAAGGATCACGGAAAGCCGCCCCACGTCAAGCTGTTCGGCACCCGAATGCCCAAAAGGCCGAATCCCATCGGAGTTTCCGCGGTCGAAGTGCTTTCCTTTTCCGCGGAAACGGGCGTCCTGGAGGTGAAAGGGCTCGACGCCCTCGACGAAACGCCCGTCCTCGACATCAAGCCCTACCTGCCGCATTTCGACAGTTTTCCCGACGCGAGCGTGCCCGATTGGCTGACCGAGCATTTGCAGCACTACCACCATGAAGATTATGAAGGCCATCATCACCATTAGGCAACAAGGGAAATCGCACACAGCAGATCAAACTCCATTCGGTTGTGATGGAGCACCTGCAAATGATTCCCGGTTTTGACGATCGGGTTTTCCCTTGGAACCACGACCCAAAGGCCTTGGACAACGAATTCCACCAGCTTCAGCGGCTTGCCCGAATACATCTTCCTTGTCAGGAGTATCATGAGCACACGGAAGCCTGTCACGTGTATGGCTTCCACGACCTAAGAACTCGTAAAGAAATAACTTCCGGAATTGTCCTCATGAAGCCGCGAACACATCGAATCAAAGGAGGGGGGGTTGCCACCATGAGTGCGGGGACATTGTCAGCCGACGCTCTTCGGGCTCTAATGAGGCACAAGAGTTACGCAACAACCCAGCGTTATGTTGAATATGGCGCCTCAGTTGGACAAAGCGGTCGAGACCCTCAACGTCCCGGAGGTATTGCGCCATCGTGTAGGTGGGATATAGGTGGGCAATTCAAGCACTCAGGCAGGCAGCAGACGACATAAATCATTTAATATCAACAACTTGAGGCTGTAGCTCAGTTGGCAGAGCAACGGACTTTTAATCCGTAGGTCGCGCGTTCAAGTCGCGCCAGCCTCACTCGTAACCCCTTGCAGTGCAAGGGGTTATGCATCTGATGAGAAAATGCCGCTTCGGGCGGGCCGATGCGCCGTCTGGGCTCGTGGGGCCAAAAAGTGCCGGAAAAAAACCGTCCGAGCAAGAGGCGACGGTCCTTGAGGTGCCCGTTTCACTCGGGTTCTCCTTGATTCTTGCCCGTCCTCCGCTTGTACATCGAATACCCCACTTCACGGCACGCCTCGATCGTCTCCGGATACGGCGTATCGCACACGTCGAGGAAGCCGATCTGGTAGTTTTCGCCGTCGCCGCGGCCGGTCGTGGCCTGGTCGCCGTACTGGAACCAGTGGGTGCCGACCAGATATGGATTGTCCAGGGCCCCTTCGACGTACTCCTTGTACGAACGGGCGCGGTGCTGCTGATCGCGGCACGGCACAAGGCCCGTATGGAGCATTCCGCGGTCGAGCGCCCCGAAGTGGAACTCGCCGACCACAAGCGGCTTGTCGATGCCGCCCGGCAGGCGCAGATCGGCGACGCTCCGCTTGTAACGGTTGTAGCTGACCACGTCGCAGAACCCGGCCCCGGCCTTCGCCGCGCGATCGTTGACCCAGGCGAACCGGCAGCCGAGGTAAAGGGCCTCGGGATCGGCCGCTTTCACGGCATCGCGGCAGACGCGGAAATACTCCTCGGCGATCTTCGTGGTAAACTCGCCGAGATCGGCCGCCGCCTTGTTGGCGTCGGGCGGTTTCGTGCCCTGCAACAAGGCCTCCCACGATGCGTGCTTCGTGCCCCAGGCTTCGTTGAGTCTTGCGATGGTTTTGTACTTCTTCTTCAGATCATCGGCGAACACTTTCTTGACCGGCTGATCGGCCGGCGACGAAAGCGCGGCCAGGGCCAGCGACGTATCGTTTCCCCAGCTCAGTTCATTGTCGACGAAGTAGCCGATGCACCACGGGTCGCCGACCGATTTACCCCGCTCCGCGGCAAGTCGTTTCCGGAGTCCCGCTTTGAGACTCGGGTCGAACGGATCGGGAAACTTACCCCAGTAGCCCCGGCTCCCCCCGATCTGCCTCGCCCGGGCGTGAATCGTCGCCGTGTACGGAGTCCTTCGCTCCAGGTAGATCTCCGGATCGGACCAGTTGGCGACGGTGTTCATGCCCCAGCTTCGCAACCGGCGGTGGGTCCGGTCGGTGAACTGCCGCTTCCAGTCGTCGCCGTATTTGCGCAACAGGTTGGCGGCGGTGAAGTTGAACGTATCGTATTGCTTGCCGACGTAGTAGCCGTGCGGCGCCCAGCTTCCGTGGCCGTAGAACCGTCCCGGCGGCGATTCCTTCTTCGGCAGCGCGGCGAAATAGTGCCGCCGGTCGGTGATCGGCGTCGTAGCGTTTCCGGTCCGCACACAATCGATGCCGTGCGACCAGAACAATCGTCCCTCGGGATCGACGAGCCACCATTTGCCCCGGTACTTGGCCGGGTAGAACCGGCCGGTCGCTTTGAGCTTTGGTCCGGCCGCCCAGCCGCCGTACCGGTCCCAGTCCTTCGGGCCGGGGTGTTTCTTGAGATCGGCGTCTTCCCGTTGCTTGTTCGCCGCAAGGTCCGCATCCGATTTGACCTTGCCGGGCCAGTCGCGGTAGATGTATTGGCCGTACCGGTCGATCATCGGGAAGAGCTTTTCGGGATCGGCAACCGATTTGCCGCCGGCGCGGAGGTTCGAGACCTCGAACACGTGGTCCTTATCGGGCCGGGCGACGTAGAGCGACATCTCGGTGATCTTGGCCGTGTCGATCCCGCGCCACATGTCGTAGCCGCCGGGGTAGCCTCGCATGCCGAAGAGCTTCTTACGGAGTTCGTCGGTCATCTTCTTTCGCAGCGCGACGATGATCGTTTGCCGCTGCCCCGGTTCGATGGTTGCCTGGGCATCAACATGTTGATCTTTTCCGTCGATCCTGGGGCTGTCGACGCGGAGCCCGGCTCTGGCCGAATGGTCGCCGACGTTCTTGACGTCGATCGCCGCGTAACCGAACGCCGAGAGGTCCCAGGTCCCCTTCGACGGTTTGAAATAGATTGCCGGCCAGGGGTCGTCGTGGCCCGTGGCAACGCGGAGCACCTTGCCGGCGACAGTCGCTTTAGCATCGCGGGGCCGCAGCTTTGCCACGTCGAAGTCCTTATCGACCGTAACAAGCGGTTCGTCGGCCGCCAACGGGGAAACAGCGGCCAATAACGCAGCCACCCCGGCGAGAAAACTATTTCGGATCATATCGGAATCCCTCATCGCAGGCGTGGAAAACAAGGAAGGTCAACGGCTGCCGAGGGCAGCGTGTGAGTATTATAGATAATCCGAATTACGGTGTACAGCATGCCGAAAGAAACCGTACAAGATCGTGTTTTCAAGAGCAAGCGGCCGGTTGGATTCAAAACATTTGCGTGCCGGCTATTGCGATCAGCACCAATGTCGCAAAGATAATGGCGCCGTTGAAGACCATTGCCCAGTGGAGAAGCCATCGAGATTCCTCGGGCACGCGCCGAGGCAATTCGTACCTGAGGATCAGCCAAAGAGAGTAGGCATTCAACACTCCGAAGAACCCGCAGAACACCAAGCCAAAGATGGCGGCGCGACACGCCCGGCGTACAATCTCGGTCACCTCGACGTCGTTCAACAACCACTCGTCCGCCGGCAACTGCTCATCGGGAGTCCCCGGGCGATCGCTCGGGATCTCAACCGGCACGGCCGACCTTCCGAATTGCCACCACTGAAAGACGGCGACCAGGAAAGGGAACTCGCTTATAACCAGCAACGCGATCGTTTCCGTTGGCGACAGATACGTTGCGCCGGCAACGAGCAGGAGTACGATTACGGTCACCGCAGGTGCGACGACGCCGACAAGAAACATGAGCAGGGGGCTCGGCAGCCATTTCTCTTCGGAAGGTTGCGGCTCTTCGGCCACCGGTTTGACCCACGTTTGGAAGGTCGGGTCTTCAACACCGTCGTGCGTGGTGCCGCAGTACCAACAAGCGTTCATGTTGCCGACGACCTGCGCGCCGCACTTCGGGCACCTCCAGCTTTTGCCCGGCGCTTTGCACGACTGGACGCTTTCCGCCAGGATCTCTTGGGCTCGGGCCATGTCCAATTCGGCCACAAGGACCTTGACTCCGCCCAAAAGCAATCCCAGATGCCACAACCACCCGACCGTTTGGTCGTCGGCCACAAATGCGGTCTTGAGGTAGTTTCGAGCGAGATCGGCCTCAATTGGCGTATTATATCTGGCGACGGTTTTGAGATCATTCGACATGGAACATGCCGGGGAACAGGACGAAGGAAGTTGCTAAGGGAAACGGCTTTCGATGTTGAACCCCATGGCCGCAAATTGTTCGCGGATGGCCGATTCTGCGAGCAGCTTTCTAAACGCCGCGAGGGCCGGGCGGTCTCGGCGGTCTTTCGGAACCGCGAAATCGTAACGCTCGTCTTCTAACGGCAGGAAGCCGAGTCCCAATCGCTTGGCGACCCACTCGATCGCCACGCCCCAGTCGGCCCGGCCCTGGGCCACCGCGGCGGCCACCGCGTTGTGGCTTTTCGTCTGCACGACGTAGCCGGTCGGTTGCGTGCCTCCCAACAGCCGGTCGATGAGGATCCGCGTGCCGCTGCCGGCGTTGCGGTTGATCATCACGCACGCCGGGTCGTCTTTGACTGTTGCGATGGCATCCGCGGCCGGGTGCCCTTCGAACCGCTTATCACCGGGGCGGAACACAACGCCCTGCAGGCGGCCGTATCCTTCAACCAGCTCCAACTCCGGCGTCATCAGATGCACGTTGTACTTGCCGGAGTCGGGGTCGAGCAGGTGCATTCCGGCCAGGTCGCACTCGCCGCGCAGGGCCGCCTGCAATCCGCCGGTCGAGCCGACCGCCATGAACTTCGTCGCCAGTCCGCGCTCCTGGAGCTTGCCGAGCAGGAAGTCGAGACCCACACAATGGCTGCCGATCACGACCAGGTCGGCCGGCCGCAGTTCGCCGCCGAGCAGTTGGACCTCGACCGCTGCGCCCGCCTCGACGATTTCCTCGTGGCGGCCGATGGTCACGAACCCGTCGGCCCGGCTGAAGGCGGTAACCGAGCCGGAACCCTTGCCCATCGGATAGGCGGCGAGCCGCTTCTCACCTGTCTCCCCGGACGGTGCCAATCCGACGAGCAAGTACTCGGTCCGCCCGATTTGCGAGTTGACTTTGACGGCCATCCGTGCATCGACGGTTGCACGGGCGGCCGCAGTCCTTCCGCCGAGCATCCGAATCACCGGGGCGACGAACTCGTGGAACGTGAAGATCGCCGAGGTCGGAAAGCCCGGCAGAATCACAACCGGCTTGCCGTGATGAGCGGCCAGGCAGATCGGCTTGCCCGGCTTCAGCGCGACGCCGTGGGCGACGATGCCCGGCCCGGACAGCTCGCTGACGACCCGGTACGAGAGGTCGCCTTCCCCTTTGCTGGTGCCGCCGGAAAGCAACACGACGTCGGCCGAGTCGAGGGCCTCGTGCAGCTTGGCGCGGAGTTCGTCCAGCTCGTCGCGGACGATGCCGAGGTACTGCGGCACGCCGCCCAGTTCGCGGACGGCGTCGGCGAGGATCCGCGCATTGCTGTCGAAGACCATGCCGGGTTTCATTGTTTCGCTAGGGTCGATGATCTCATCGCCGGTCGAGAGGATCGCGACGACGGGCCGCCGCCAGACGCCGACCTTGTCGGTCCCAATGGCCGCCAGCACGCCCGACTCACGGCTGGTGATCTGTTGCCCGCGCCGCAGGACCGTTTCGCCGGCGGTGATGTCGCTTCCGGCAAACGAGACGCCGAAGCCGGGCGTGACCGCCTTTCTCACCAGCAACTCCGCATAAAAGGGTCCTGGACCCTTTTTCGGTTTTTCCGGTTCGGTATCCGTGTGTTCGACCATGACCACGGCATCGGCCCCGCGGGGAAGCATCCCACCGGTGGCGATAGTGATTGCCAGCCCCGGTGTAACCTCGTCTTGCGGTACGACGCCGGTAGCAAGGATCTCATCCGAGAGTTTCAGCCGCCGCGGGTTTTCCTCGTCGGCCCCGTAGGTGTCGGCTGCCTTGACGGCGTAGCCGTCGTAGTTCGAACGGTCGAACGACGGGACGTCGACGCCGGCAACCACATCGGTCGCCAGCACGCGGCCCAGCGCGTCGGCCAGCGCGACTTCTTCAACTTCTAACGGGCAAATATCGATCGCCCCGCGGAACCGCTTCTCGGCTTCGTCGCGATCGATCACGTTGAGGAATTGTTCTTGGGGCATGGAATCCAATGTCGCTTGCGGCTTCGTAATTCAAAGTAGCAGGCACACTCCGAGAGCGGCACGACACTCCGTGTCGTGAATTACGGCACGGAGTGCCGTACCACGCTGGTTTTTCACAAGCTCGGAGTGCCTGCTACCTTCTAATCGTACAAATAAACCTCCACTTCCGCACCCGGCGGATGGCCTTCGCTGTCGGGCGGGACCAGGACGAAACCGTCGGCTCGCGTAGTGGACGAAAGGACCGAAGCGCCGGAAATGGCCAGCGGCTCGGCCTCGCCGTGAACGACCTTCACTCGCATGTAGTCGAGCCGGCCGACCGTCGAAACGATCTTTCGGCTAAGCGGCACTGTCGTGCGGCGATACGGCCAGCCGGTCGATCGCCCGCCCATGACGCGAATCGCCCGGCCGGCGAAAAAGTCGTATGCACAGAGACACGAGACCGGATTACCCGGCAACAGGAATACAAGCCGGCCACAGCCGTCCTCTCCTTCGAGCAGGCCCATGCCGGTTGGGCTGCTCGGGCGCATCGCGATGCCGTGGATCGGCAACTCGCCGTGCTCGCGCAACAGCGCCGGGGCAAAATCCTCCTGGCCGACGCTCGATCCGCCGGAGACCAGCACGGCATCGGCCGGCGACCGCATCGCTTCGAGAATCGCTTCCAGGGTGTCTTGAACGATGCCGGGGTTAATAGGTTCACCACCATCGCGGCGGACAAACGCATCGAGCATCGGGCCGTTTGAATCGACGATACGGTTCGGCTCGGGCGTGGAACCGGCCGGCAGCAGCTCGTTGCCGGTGACGACGATTCGCACCCGCGGCCGCAAAACCACCGGCACCCGGCCGGTTCCAATCGACGAAAGGAGACCGATGTCTTGTGGGCGCAAGACGCGGCCGGGCTCCAAAACGGTCGCTCCGGCAGTGATGTCTTCGCCCACCCGACCGATGTGTTTTCCGGGCGAGACATCACCGACGGCAAACGCCCGCTCGCCTTCGGTTTCGACGACTTCGACCGGCAACACCGCGTCAGCGCCTTCCGGCACCGGCGCCCCGGTCATGATTTTCACGGCTTGCCCCCGATCGACCGTTACGTCGAACGGATTGCCCGGCAGCGACTGGCCGATCACCTCCAGCATCAGGCGGTTGTAGGACGACGCCCCGGTGGTATCGGCCGCCCGAACCGCATAGCCGTCCATCATCGAGCGATGGAAGCCGGGCACGTCAACGCGGCTCCGCATTTCCTGCGCCAGCACGCGGCCGGCCGCTTGTCGAAGCGGAACGGTTTCCTCGCCGAGCCGCCCGGTCCGCTCGTCGAGCCACTTCAGCGCATCGGCCACGGTGGTCCGCCGGGCGAAGCCCCGCATGCGCACGTCGTTGGCGGCAGAGGAGTCACTCATTACACACTATCATAGCGATTTCCGCCCCTTTGGGCGACGGGGTTCGCAAAGAAAGGCTAGGCGTTGTCTCAAGAGACGCCCAGATGAGTTGTACGATGGCCTTCCAAGGCCGTCGGGAAGCTGCGTTTTTTCGATGACCGACGGCCTTGGAAGGCCATCGTACGGGTTTTGAGACAGAGCCTAATCCAGCCGTTGGCTAGAGGAGGTCCATCGCCGGAAGGCCAGCACGATTGCGGCGACGGCCAGAAGCGTTATCGTTCCCGGTTCGGGCACGCTCAACGGCGAAGTGCCGCTGTAAAGCAGCCCAATCTCGTCGGACGAAAGAGCGTCATCCCACAGGGCGGCGTCGTCCAGTCCGCCGTTGAACCAACGCGCGACCTCGCTGTCCTTTCGCACGTGTGCGCCGACAACAAAGGGATAGCCTTGATCCAGACTCAAGCCGGCCGCGGAATCCGTGCCTGCCGAGGCGCCGTCCAGGTACAACTCGAACGTCGACGTCGCATCTTTGTATACGACTGCGGCGTGATGCCATGCGCCCGCGCCCATGCCGCTCCCGGTAATGCTGACGCCGGGCCCGGGATAGTACTCCAGGGAAACCTGGTTAGAGCCGCCGTGAGCGTAGAGCTGCAATTCGTTCTGACCGCCGTATCCGTCCCCTTCGCCGAGATGGAGGATAAAATCATCATTGTCGGTGTTGGTGCGATTAAACCAGACGGCGAACGTCCAGTCTTGGCCGTCGAAATCGATAATGCCTTCGCCAAGCGCATCCCGGACAACACGGCCGCCGTTGGTGCCGCTTTCCGTCAACAAGAGCGATTGGGCCAGGGGGCCGGAGAGAACCGCGGGGGTATCAGCCTGATACTGATATGGTGTGGTGGCCGGTAGAGCCGATTCGAGGGTTCCGTCCCGCCCGTTACCCGAGTTGTCGGTTGCCAAGTTGTCGGTGGAAACGTCTGGCAGGTCGAAGCTGTAGTAGAGAATCGGGGTGGCCTTGGTGACCGCACAGGAAACGCCCACGGCAATCCACACCAGCGTTGCGCGAGCAAACGTCTTGGCAACCGGGCGGCACACGGTCATTTCTCCCCCGGGAAAGGTACTACTCCTGCAAATGATGACGCAAGGAGGTATCATTTGCAAGCATTCCTTAAGCCAATATTTCCCCTCAAGCCATATTCTCACAACATAAATACTCCCTTGGTGCTACACAGTATCCCCATCATTGCGGTAGCATTGGGACCATGCTAGGAGTGCCGATTTTCTCTAGCCTTGCTGTTTTACTCATTCTCTGCTATTCGTTGTTAAACGTCCGAGACTATCTAGTTTGAAGTCAACCATGTTTTCGCCCGGCCCTTGAGAACTGCCCGTTTTCTTGGTAGAGTCGTAGTGGGCTATCCGTTGGCGCGGGAAATCCGTCTGCGTTCTCTGGCGTCGGGGCCGTTTCCACCTATTAGAGCTATCCGGATCCATGGGCAAGGAACAACCTGTTGGGATCGATCTTGGAACGACCAACTCGGCCGTTGCCCGGCTTGACGAGGCGGGGCGGTCGGTGATGGTGAATAATGCCGAAGGGGGACTGCTGACGCCGAGCATCGTGTTCTTCGGCGAAAGCGAGGTGATCGTCGGCAAGGACGCCCGGAATGCCACAACCAGGGTACCGGGTCAAGTGGCCGAGTGGGTCAAGCGCGACATGGGCGAGGCGACCTACAACCGACCGATCCATGGGGAATACCTGCCGCCGGAAGTGATTCAAGCCTGCATCCTTCGGAAGATGAAGTCCGACGCGTCGGACGTTTTCAACGACGACGCGCGAGTCGTTATCACGGTTCCGGCATACTTCGACGAACCGCGCCGCAAGGCGACCGCCGACGCGGGCGAGATGGCGGGGTTGAAACTGCTCGACATCGTCAACGAGCCGACGGCCGCCGCACTGGCCTTTGGCGAAACGCACGGCTACCTGGCGCCCGGCGGCGGCGTCAAGGAGGCGCTGACCGTACTCGTCTATGATCTCGGCGGCGGTACGTTCGACGTGACGCTGCTGAAGCTTGAACCGGGAAACATCCAGATGATCGCCACGGACGGCGATGTCCAACTCGGCGGTCACGACTGGGACGAACGAATCGTGAATCACGTGGCGGAATCGTTCCTGAAGTCGTACGGAGTTGATCCCCGGCAGGACGATATCGCCTTGAGCCAGATCTACAATGCGGTCGTCGAGGCAAAGCACACGTTGACCGCCCGGAGTCGGGCCTCGATCCAGGTGGAATACCAGGGCAAGGCGATAGCCGTCCAGCTCAGCCGCGATCAGTTTGCCGACTTGACGAGCGATCTGCTGGAACGTACTTCGTACACGACCCGTCAGTTGTTGATCGACGCGAAGATGGAGTGGAAGGACGTCAACAGGGTCCTACTGGTCGGCGGCTCTACCCGAATGCCGATGGTCACGGAAATGATCCAGAAGCTTTCGGGTATCGCCCCGGACCGGACGGTCAATCCGGACGAAGCGGTTGCCCGGGGCGCCGTTCTCTATGCCGGTTACCTCTTGGCCAAGGGGCAGGACGGCGTCAAGCCGAGCTTCGAGGTGAGCAACGTCAACTCGCACAGTCTGGGGATCGAGGGGATCGATCAGCGGACCATGCGGAAAATCAACGTGATTCTTATTCCGCGCAACACGGCGCTGCCGGCGAAGTTCACCAACCGCTTCGTCACCAAGATGGAGAACCAACGATCGATCGTGATCCAGGTGCTGGAGGGCGAGAGTTCGGTGCCGGGTGAGTGTACGGCCATCGGGCGGACCTCCGTCCGCAATCTGCCGGAAGGAATGCCCAAGGGTTGGCCCGTTGAAGTCACCTTCGAATACGCGGCCAACGGGCGGCTCGCCGTGAAAGCCGTGGTGCCGGGAACCCATCACATGGCCAAGCTCGAATTGGAACGCGCGGTCGGGCTGACCAACGAGGGAATCCAGCGTTGGAAGAGCACGGTCGACACCGGGGCAGGGTTCGACAGTTTCGGGACCATCGCCCGGGAAATCTTGGGGTCGCCCGGCGCGATTACCTCGGCTCCCGGTGGTCCGTCGTCACCGATGACGCCGACCCAACCTCAGATGGTCCAACCACAGGCGACCCAACCACAACCGGCAGCCGGGTCACAACCGATGCCCATCTCCTCCGCTCCACCAGCCGGATCGGCGCCGGGACCGGCGCCGGTCCAGTGGGCGCAACCCGATGCCGCCAAGGCGTCTACCCCATCGTTACCCCAAACATCGGGCACGGCGAGCACCCCTTTGGGGGCATCTCCTGCACACACCGGACAACTCGCTCAGGGGGAGAAATCTTCCCCAGAAGGAAAACCCTCGTTCAAGATTCCGCCTCAAGCATTGAGCATCATCGGATATGTGGCTGCTGCCATTGTGGGACTGGGGCTTGGATATCTCATCTTGACGATGATTCGGCCCGGACTCCCTACTCCCTGGTAGCCCAATATGATAGATTGAGATACAATCAAGGTTTGTAATCGAGACTGACCTGACTTGATATGACGAAGCCAGCCATTCCTGCCATCGGCATTGATTTAGGTACGACCTTCTCCGTACTTGCGCGCCTCGACGACCGCAGCCAGCCGCTCACGTTGGTCAATGCGGAGGGCGACCGCGTTACGCCCAGCGTGGTGTTGTTCGATGGGGAAGACGTTGTAGTGGGTAAAGAAGCCCTCAAGGCAATGGCAACGGAAGCGGACAGCGTGGCTGAGTGTTCGAAGCGGGACGTGGGGCACCGCGTCTTCCACAAGGTTTTTGAAGGACGCCAATACCCGCCCGAGGTCATCGAGGCCTGGATCCTCAACAAGATCCGTGCCGACGCCAGCCAACAAATTGGTGATTTCGAGAGGGTGGTGATCACGGTGCCGGCTTACTTCGACGAGGTCCGTCGCAAGGCCACGCAGGACGCCGGCTATATGGCGGGGTTCGAGGTGATGGACATCATCAACGAACCGACCGCAGCGGCGGTCGCATTCGGTTTCCAGCAAGGGTTTCTTGACGAGCACGGCAGCTCGGCCGAGCCGCGCAATATCCTTGTCTACGACCTCGGCGGAGGAACGTTCGATGTCACGGTGATGGAGATTCGGGGAACGGAGTTTACGGCCCTGGCCACCGACGGCGACGTCCGGTTGGGCGGTTACGACTGGGACCAGCGGCTGGTCGACCTGGTGGCCGAGGAGTTTATCCGCGAACACTATGTTGATCCCCGCGAAGAGCAGAATTCGGCAGGCAAGCTGTGGCGGGAGTGCGAAGACGCCAAGCGAACCCTCTCGGCCCGGAGCAAGGCCTCCGTTACCTGCACCTACAAGGGCCTCTCATCGCGGGTCGAGATCACCAAGCAGCAGTTTGAGGAAGCCACGCAGGACTTGCTCGACCGCACCCGGTTCACCACAGTGCAGACCCTGAAAGCGGCCGGGCTGGATTGGGGCGACATCGAGCGAGTTTTGATGGTCGGCGGCCTTACCCGAATGCCCATGGTCAAGGGGATGCTCGAACAGATTTCCGGCAAAGAGGCCGACGCGTCGGTCGCCGCCGACGAAGCGGTCGCCCACGGCGCGGCCATTCGAGCGGGGATGTTGCTCGCCGAGCAGCACGGCAACCCGGCACCGCTGTCCATCAGGAACGTCAATTCGCACAGCCTCGGCGTGGTGGGGACCGACCGCCAGACCAAGCGCCGCCGCAACGGCATCCTCATCCCGCGCAATACTCCGCTGCCGGTGACCAGCAAGGGCATTTTCCGCACCTCGAAAGCGAGTCAGAAGTCGATCCTGGTCCAGATTGTCGAGGGTGAGAGCCCGTCGGCCGACGACTGCACGGAAATCGGGAAGTGTACGGTCGCCGACCTCCCGCCCGATTTGCCCCCGCAATCGCCGATCGACGTTCTTTTCCATTACGAGCCGAACGGCCGGCTTCAGGTGAAGGTTTCGGTGCCCGGCACGGACCGCGAGATCGAGACCGAGATCGTCCGTGAGAACAGCCTTAGCAAGGAGTACATGGACGGTTGGCGGCAATATATCAGCCAGAAGGAACCGACCGACTACCAATAGGAAACCGCTGGAGTCGGTGTCCGTCCGTCTCGGATCCCAAAGGGCGCACTCCCCCTCTTGTGCCTCTTGCTTGCTATGCATTACCGGCATAAAGTGGGGGTGCCCCCTTTCCAAATTGCAGCCAATTTGTTATTATATCTTCGGAGCCAGAGGCTATTCTCCAAGGGACCGGGCATCCCGCTACTCCGGAATGAAGAGGTGTCCCATGACTTCTCGTCCCACCCGCATTCGTTCTTGCGCCGATCCTTCTTCATGCAGGTCGGCCGGCTTCACTCTGGTTGAATTGCTTGTCGTGATTACGATCATCGCAATGATCATTGCGTTGTTGATACCGGCGGTCCAGGCGGCACGGGAATCGGCCCGTTGCGCTCAGTGCATCAGCAACTTACACGAGTTGGCAGCGGGCGTGCTTCAACACGTCGAGAAACACGACCAGTATCCGACCGGTGGGTGGGGTTGGCACTGGGTGGGCGATCCCGACCGCGGTTTCAAGAGAGACCAGCCGGGCGGATGGTTTTACAATATCCTGCCTTACATCGACCAGAAAGACGTGTACGCCTGGCCGGACGACAACGATCGCGACACCCTTACTGCGCACCAATTGACGCGTGCCAACGAATTGATCCGCACGCCGCTGAAGATTGCGAACTGTCCCAGCCGGCGTCGTACGGTCTCGTATCCCAAGCCCGCTCATGGCGATACCTGCCAGGGAAAGGGCCCGTGTTGGGCCGCCTACAACGCTGCCGAGAACGATCCGGCAACCAACGTAGCGGCCAGAACCGACTATGCCATCAACGCCGGCAGCCAACCGTGCAACGGGGTCATCCCGGGCCCGGGCAGCTTGAGCGAGGGTGACAACTGGCTCCCCTGCGACAAGTACGATTCCAGTTACGCCGGCGACGTCTGCGTGAAGCGCGGCAGTTGTCTCGGCGAGTGTTGGCCGACGATGCTGGCGCACGACGGTCTTTCGTACCAGCGGAGTGAAGTGCGTCCCACCCTCGTCCGCGATGGCGACATGTGTACGATCATGCTCGGCGAGAAGTGCCTCATGCCCGAACACTACTACAACGGCGAGGATCTGGGCGACAACGAGAACATGTTTACCGGCTACAACCACGACGTTTTCCGCTGCACGGCGTACGTGCCGCAACTGGATCGCAGCGGTGGAGACGAGGACGTGCTCTGGCGGCGCTTCGGCAGCGCCCATCTCTCCGGTTGCCATTTCGCGTTCTGCGATGGCCGCGTTAAGAAGCTCCGCTTCAACATCGACGCAGAGACGTTTCGGCACCTTGGCAGTCGCGACGGCGGCGTACCCGTCGACATGATGCAATTCTAGGCTTTGTCTCAAAACCCGTACGATGGCCTTCCAAGGCCGTCGCTGTTGTGCTTCCCGACGGCCTTGGAAGGCCATCGTACAACTTATCCACACACCTTTTGAGGCAGAGCCTGGTGCTCCGTCTGAGAATCCGTAGGACGGCCCTCCGAGGCCGTCCATTGCTGGTCAGTCTTGCCGTGAAAACACAGGCTCGACGGCCTCGGAGGGCCGTCGTACCATCTGCAGATGACTTTTCAGAGAAGGTCCAGGCATGCATGAACACACCTTACCCCCCTATGCTGGCCGTGGCGAATTGCCCCTTTCGTGTTAAAGACCTCCAATAATTCGCGCCGCAAACCCCTGTTCACAAAGGCAGTTTTCTCCTATCATACACTATAGGAACAGGTGTGGAGGTCTGCCCGCACCCTCTTTTCTCTGTCTCAATTCTTTTGTGATGGGAGGTGTGTCATGTCTACTCATTCATCCTCGCGGCGGCCACATTCCGGCTTTACGTTGGTCGAGTTGTTGGTGGTCGTTACGATCATTGCGATTCTTATCGCGTTGCTGGTGCCTGCCGTACAAGCCTCTCGCGAATCCGCGCGCCGGGCCCACTGCAAGAACAACGTCAAACAGATTGCTGCGGCCATGATCCAGCATCAAGTAGCGCTGGAGCGGTTTCCTTCCGGCGGGTGGGGTCCCCACTGGGTCGGCGAGCCGGAACGGGGAACCGGCCCCGATCAACCCGGCGGCTGGATTTTCAACATCCTCGAGTACCTCGAACAGGATGACCTGCGCAACACCGGGGCGGGATTGTCCGGCACCGCCCGCAACGACGCGATTGCCACGCGGCTCCAGACGCCCCTGCCGGTGTTTCGCTGTCCCACCCGGCGCCCCGTCGACGGCTACATGGATCTGAACGACGCCTACTACCGTACGGCGACGTCGGGCGGCTTGACGGTCCCCGCGGCCGGTCGGAGCGACTACGCCGCGAATTCGGGCGACGCCAGTCTGCGCATTTATCTCACCGAGATTGCCCACCTCCTCGACCCCTATGTTTACGACGACGGCAGCAGCCACGATGGGATTCAGGATGGGCCGTGGATTGCCTATCGTGGGTTTGGCGGCTTTCCGATTGCCGCGATCGGCTTTCCTGCCCTTCCAATCGCCTCTGCTGCCCTCGGTGTACCGGGCGACGATCACGGCGACATCACCGTCCACGCCGATGGAACGCTCACGATCGACGGCGAGAGGATTCTCCCGGGGCTCCTCATACCGGAAATCGCGCTTGGCAGTATCCATACTCACGGTTACAAGATCTACGTGTGCCACGCGCCGCCGGGGAACCCTGAAAACGAGTTCACCATCGAAGTCGACATCAACGCAGTCAAGACACACCTCGACCACCATCCCGACTACTTGGGGCCGTGCGACAGCACCACGATCGATGCCATGAAAGAGCCGACGACCCTTGCCGACGGCGACGACCCCAATTTCCCCTGGGGCGATTCCAACGCCTACAATAGGGGGGTTAGCGGTCAGCGGTCCAGCACTTCGATGGCGGGCGTTCTGGACGGCGCTTCGAACACGTACCTGTGCGGCGAGAAGTACGTGGCTGCCGACCATTACGGAACGGGAAGGGATCCGGGTGACAACCTGAACATGTACGTCGGCTTCAGTAACGACAACCATCGCTGGACCCATCCCAGATTGGCTCCGCCGAAGCAAGATCGCCGCGGGGTGGTCAACCCCTTGGGTTTCGGCAGCGCCCACGCTGCAAGCTTTCACATGGCCTTTGGCGACGGATCGGTCCACCCGATCAGCTACAAGATTGACCCGAACATCCATCGCTACCTGGGATGCCGCGACGACGGCCAGAGAATCCCCCAGGATGAATGGTAGGCCGGCGGCATGATGCGACCCAATGTCGTTTGCTACGAAGAAGACACCCCCCCTGGGGGTCGTCTACGAGTTTTTGGGCCGCGGATCGCTTTGCCAGGTCGTCATTACCCGACAGGACCAACCGGTCGGTATAATCAGTCGCAGGACGCTCTTGCGGTGGTTCCGCAACTCGATGGTCGGCCGGAAAACCCTTCAGCCGGTGTAGCCGTTACGGTTGTCCTGCGGTTTCACGGTCGTTGGTCCTGCGAGTCTGACAAGTACACGATCTCGGCGCGTTATCTTGACCTTGGCAGTTTTGGTGCTGGCGCCGATTTACCCTGCCGGGGTAGCCGACGCCGTCAGACATGATGCCCGAGGGGCGGCACGGCCGATAAGACTGCTAGCAACATTGAAGAAGGGGACGGGTCGTTTTTTCGTTTGGAGACGACGGGAGCACGAACGCATTCTTCCCGAAAAATCGCCTCATCCCCCCTTTCTAATATTCTCGCGAAAGCCGTTCCCACCACCCCTGGACACCCGCCATGTACGTCAAGCTTATTGCCTGCGTCCTTGCCTGGGCCTTCTTCGCCGTCGCTGTGCTGGCATGTCGGATCGCGGTCTGCCAGCGGCGGCAGCAGCGCGAGATGGCGCCGCAATGGGGAAGGGTCGATGGAAGGCATCCCATCCCGGCGTGGCACGTCACGCACGCAGCACACACTCCCCATGCTCAGTCTCGCGTCCGCGAAGTGCGGCAAGTGCGAGTCCGCGGATCTCCGGGCAGTTGGTAGTGACGCCGGTGCCGCTGCCGAACGGAGCGGCCGCACCCGGACAGTATTGCGTATGCCCGCAAAACCGTAACCGCAAAACCACAAAGCCGCGACCGCTGATCGCGCCGAAGCGCGACTGCCGGTCGCGGCTTTTTGTCATGGCAAGACATTGCTGCAACCAGAGTAACGGGCTCCATGCGCCGTCCGCTGCACGATCACTTGTCCCGCCTCGCCACCATGTCTTGCGACTTTGCCGGGAACACTACCCGGAAACCGACGTTGTAAACCGGCTTGTACGGCTCGTAGCGCCATCGCGAAGCCGAAGTGGCAAACCGCATCAGGTCGTTCCAGGAGCCGCCGCGGACGACCTTGGGCCCGGGTGTGGCCGGGTTGTCGCGGCCGTCGGCTGCGTTGTAGGGATACGGCTTGTAGGTGCTCAAGCACCATTCGGCCACGTTGCCGTGCATGTTGTACAGGCCCCAGGCGTTCGGCGCGAACTGATCGCCCTTCGCGGTGAAATGGACGCCGTCGTTGTAGCCGTCTTCGGCTCGGCCGTGGTTCCATCGGCGGGCGGATTCGTCGGCGATGTTGCAGAAGGGCTTCATGCTTTTTGAATAGACGCCGACGTTGTACGGCGTGGCAGTCCCCGCGCGGCACGCCCATTCCCATTGCGCTTCGGTCGGCAGCGTGCATCGCGTGCCCGTCTTCTCGGAGAGCCAGCGGCAGAAGGCCATCGCGCGGGGCCAGTTGATGCGCACAACGGGTAGCTCGGGAGTGTCGATTGCGGTGCCGCGTCGCGAGCGGTCCTTCCAACGCTCGTTGATCACGCCGCTATTGTGTTCCGGATCGAACAGCGCGTATTGCCCGTTGGTCACCTCGAACCGGCCCATGTAGAAGGGTTCCTTGATTTCGACGACGGCCTGGCGGTTTTCGTCGGGGAAGCCGAGGTGGTCGCCGAGAACGAACTTCCCGGCGGGCACAAGCACAAACGGCATCATCACGTCGCCGCCGAGATCGAGGACCTTTTCGACGGCGCCGGCCCGTTCGGCGGCCGCCTGCTGCATCGCGGCGGCCTGCTCGGCCGCGAAGGGCCAGCCGGCCAGCTTCACCGGCGCGGGCGGCTTGGGCATCGGCTTCGGCGGCTCGAACTTTGCCACCGGCGGCAGCGGCGCCGGATTCTCGTCGCGGTCGTCGATGTTCGCGTACAGCTTCTGATACTTCACCCGGCGGTCCACCTGGTCGTCCTTCGGCGGGCGGTGGCTCTCGCGCCAGTTAACCGGGTAAGGGATATTGTAGTCGATCCAGGTATAGAGCCGCTCCCACTCCTCCGGCGTCAGCGTCACGTTGTAGTGTCCCTTCTTGAGCATCTGGACGAGCGTGCTGGTATCGGCCTCGTATTCGGCCGGCTTGGGCATGTGATAATCGCCCTCGTAGCCGGGCCGGCGGACGTACTGCTGCATGGCAATGTAGGCCGGGCTGTAGTGCGACTTCAAGACGTCGCGACTCTTCCGGGCCGTCGGATCGGGTTGGGGGATGTCGTGGAAACGTTTCGCGCGGAGGTCGATCAGCGTGGCTGCGTCGTCGAGAGGTTGTGACGCTGTGGGTTTCGCCGCGGACGGCACACAGAGTGTGCCTGCTACTTTGTAGGGTTTGCCGTTGTGGCAGCCGGCGCAGCGGCGGTCGAGCACCGGCTGCAGCTCGCGGTCGAAGCTGAACCCGCGGGTCGGGCCGTGCCACGGCTCGATCTCCGAGGGGCGCCGATCGACGCCGGCCGTGTTGTACTGGCCCGGCGGCACGTCGTTCTGCTTCTCGTGGCACCCAATGCACGAGAGCACCTCGCCCGGCATGGCCGTGAACCAGCTCCGCATGATCTGCTGTGCCTTGCCTTCTTCGTCCAACGGCTGGACGAAGATGGGCGTGTTCGCCGGCACGCGGAACATCGCCGAACCGTCTTCCCGGACGGGCACAGTGCCGTGGATTTTCTTCACGTCCCAACCGCCTTCGAGCGACGACGCCCGGGTGTCGCCGTTGCCGGCATAGCGGAAATGGTGCGAGCCGATCCGCAGCCGCTTGATCGAGCCGCGGGGGAAGTCCTTCAACCCGGGGCCCTGGTAGATGTCCGGAAGATAGACGACGGCGTCCTTACAGCCGGGGTGGACCCGATCCGGGATGATCGGCGGTACCGACCGCCGCACGATCGGGATCGGCGTCATGTAGCCGCCCCCCAGGATCGGCGTGATGTTGTCGTAGATGTCGGCCAGGCACAGGTCCCACGTCGACCAGGAGTGCTCCTTCATACAAACGAGGAAGTACCTTCCGGCCCCGAGGTTGGTGCCGGGCTCGGCCAGGGGATAGGGGGCGGCGAACTTCGGCCAGACGCGCGTGACCAGTTGATCGAGCATGGTCGGCTCGACGGTCTTGCCGTAGCCGGGGATCTTTTGCACGGCCCCGTCGGCCTCGTGCCGCCCCTTGGCCGGATCGAGCAACAGAAACTCGCCCACCCGGGCGACCCCGTGGTGGCCGGAGACGATGCACGAGATCATGGTCGGGTGGCCGGGGATCGGCCGCGGCCAGTACGAGGCATTGGGCCAGTACGAGTTGCTGCCGTAATACTCCATCTGCCCGGTCCCGTCGGGGTTCATCCGGAACAGCAACCGGCTGAAGTAGTGGGGCGTGTCGGTGTATTCCCACCGGGTGTAGAGCACCCGCCCGTCGTGCATCACGGTCGGGTTCCAGTCGTGGTCCTGGTCGAAGGTCAGCCGTCGCTCGTTTTCGCCGTTGGCGTCGATCAGGTGGAGGTTCCCGACGTTCCCCCCGCCCGTACACGGGACCGCTTGCTCGCAGGCGTTGCTGACGCAGACGATTTTGCCGCTGGGGAGATAACAGGCGTCGTAATGCTTTACGGGGCAGTCCTTCTTGGTGACCTGCCGCAAGTTGCCGCCGTCGATGCCGATCTCGTAGATGTGCGAACCGTCGGAGAAGAGGACCTTCTCGGCGCTGAAGTGGAGGTCCATGTCGCTGATCTGGCCTTCATGGATGACGGTGATTTCGCCGTCGGGTTTGACGGGTGAAAGGACGACCATTTTTTCGCCGATGCGGTTTGCCCCGCCCCAGTTGCTGCCGAACCGGGGGCTGCCGTAGGCCAGCAGGAGCTTGTCGAATTTCAAGAGCGGGTTGGCCAGCAGGATTTCCCGCCCGGCCTCCTCGATTTCCTTCGCCAGCGAGGCGGCGACCTCGACCGCCCCCGGTCGGCCGGCGACTGCGAGGCCGAGAATCTTGACAACTTTCTTCTCCATCTCGGCGATGTGTTTGAGATGCTTGCCGGCTTCGGGGTAGCGATTGCCGAACGTCTCGCGCTGGTCGTCGACGGCAAGCCGCATCGAGCGGACCTTGGCGGCGACCGCGACGGTGTCGTCGAGCGCGGCGAGCCGGTAGTAGAGCTTGCGGAGTTCTTCGACGCCGAGTTCGGGCGCGAGTCCGCCCTTCACTTTCTCCACAAGGGCGACGATCTTCGGTTGGATCCCCGCCAGGACCATGGCCTTGATCCCTTCCGCTTCGGCCAGGTTCTTTTCAAGTTGCTCCAGCCGCTTCTTGATGGCCGCCCGGTAACGCGGCGCGAGATACTCGTCGGCGTGGCCGGGGAACCAGCCCTCGACGGATCGGGCGCGGGGTTGATAGCCCCAGATGCCGTCGTCGCGCTCCCAGCGTATCTGTGCCCGGGAGACCGGATCGGCGAACATGGCATCGACCTGATCGGCCAGTTCCTCGCGGCGTTTGATGCGCTGATTGATCTGACCGGCGCCGAGCCGGTTGGATTGCGGCTGCGGCTGAAAGTAGAATCGCCGCCGGCCCTCCTTGTCTGGACTCAACTCCATCAACGCCTGGCAATCGCCCGACACCTCGCTGATCTCGGAACCGCTGCCCTGGAGCGCAAACCCCCGCTGGACCTTGTGGTTGCGGCGCGCGGGCAGCCATTGAAGACGGCCGCCGTCGGCATGAAACTGTACGACCAGCCCGCGTTTTCTCTCGAGCGGGACGGTGAACCGCGCCGGACGGCACAGATAGATCAGGCTCTTCTCGTCGGCCCCGCCGCACCCCTTCAGATCGTGGATCTTCCCGTCGACCAGGTCTTCCCGCTTCTCCCAGCGGATCTTCTTGCCGTCGGCGGTGGTGTACGTCTTCGCCAGGTCGATCTTCGTCGCCTCTTTGAGTTCCTTGTAGATCGGGTCCCTGCGGCCGATCGGCCCCAGGATGTGCCAATCGCCGAGGATTGCGCTGTCGGCATAGGTGGCCATTCGGTCGCGGGCGAGTTCCCACCGCTGGAGTTCCTCGCGGGCGGCGATCATGGTTTCGTGCAGCGTTTTCTTCTTCTCGAACTCGGGTTTCTTCGGCAGTTTTGCATAGGCCTGGCGGACGGCGATCTCGTCGGCTGAGCGGGCGAGCACGTCGTCCTTGGCGCCGAGGACTTCAATCTCGTTGACGCACGCGCTGCTCGTGGCTTTGCTCTTCTTTTTGCCGGGGTCGCCGGCGGCCGTCTTGTAAGTCCGCCAGAAACGGAACTCAACCCAATCGACGTTCTCGGCCAGCGGCCGGCCGTGGTCGTTCACGAATCGGCTTTCGAAGCCGCCGCGGTCCGGGCCGATCACCGTGTCGCCGGTCGTCAGGTTCGGCTCCTTGGGGAAAGCCGGTTGCTTGCCCGGCGTCTTGGCGTTGTTTGCCCAGCGGACCTCGTAATCCTGGTTCGCCCGGCTGTCGCCGTTGAAACTGAATACGGCGATTTCCCGGATCGTCTTCGGCTCGCCGAGATAGAAGGTTGCCACGGTCGGCTTGCCATTGACGCCCAGGTGTCCTCTTCCGCGGTATTCCCCGGCGCTGCCGTCGGCAAGGCGTTCGACCGGCGACGGCCTACGATCGAGCAACAGGCCCACTCCGCGGCGCCCGAGCAGATTTCGATCGGCCTGCGAGCGGATCTGCTTGTCGAGTTTCGCGAACCCGTCTTCGGAGTTTTCCCAGCTCCGGGTCTTCATCTTCGCCCCGGCAAGGGCCGGCGACGCGGAAACGGTGAAGACGACCAAGATCGCAACGGACAGAGCGACTTGCTTTCGCACGGTACAACTCCTTCGCGGCGGGCCCCGGCAATCCATTCCAACACTGTTCAGAGCTTTGAGAGCCAAATCGCCGGGTAATCATTTTGGGGGGAGGGCGTAGTGGCAGGATCAGCTTCTATTGTAGCAGATTCGCGAGAGAAAATGCAAGTTGGAGGCCTCCCAATCTGGCAGAATACCGCGCTGGTATGGTAGGATCGGTAGAGAGGAGGACCACCCATGGCCAACGTTGTTGACATAGACCGCGCCGCAGAACGCCTCGATGAAGCCTGGACCGCCGCCGATCTGGTCGAGCGGTTCGGGGCCATTCCGCTTTGGCGTATCCGGCAGGAACCGGCCCCCGGCACGGCGACGGAAAACGATGTGATCGAAATCCACGATCGCGAGGACCGGCTCTGTGAACTGGTAGAAGGCGTTTTGGTGGAGAAAACAGTGGGAAGCTACGAATCATATCTGGCGTTGTTGATTGGTCATTTTCTCACAGCCTACGTTCGCGAGCACAGGCTTGGAATCGTGCTTGGTGCGGACGGTATCATGCGGCTGATGCCTGGTCTGATACGGATTCCGGATGTCTCGTTCATTTCCTGGGAACGCCTGCCGAACAAGAAGGTCCCTCGCGATCCGGTCGCCGATCTGGCGCCCGACCTGGCGGTTGAAGTCATCAGCAAGAGCAACACGCCCAAGGAAATGGACCGCAAGCTGCACGAGTATTTCGAGGTGGGCGTCCGCCAGGTGTGGTACATCTACCCGAAGTCCCGCGAGGTTCACGTCTTCGGCGCCCCGGAAAAACCCGGCGTCCTGACCGAAGGACAAACGCTCGAAGGCGGAGATGTCTTGCCCGGCTTTCAACTCGAACTAAAAACACTCTTCGCCGAACCGGCCGAGGGGGACGCACGCCCATAACTACGCGTGGAGCCGAGATCCACTCGCGTGCCGTTCGCTGCCCCGCCACACCAACGGCGGTGCCTTCCTATAAAGCCGCGACCGTTGGTCGCGACGGCGTCTGTGAGAGCATCACGCTCGCGTGAGTTACTCAACGAAACGGCACAAATAACGGCGATCGTCTGCAAGCGTTGTTTTTGGGGGCATAACCGATCACTGGCGCAGGGCGCGACCGACGGTCGCGGCTTTATATAAGAAACGCTACACGCATTGCGGTCGGGCCAACGGCACTGGAATCAGTGCGAAGCACGTGCCCGGGAACGCCGTTTCGGCTTCGTCGTGCTCCAGTCTTTCGTGAGCGACTCGAAGATCTCCGGTGACTCATAACGAATGACATGTTGATCTTCCTGCATGGGACCGATCAGACCGCGAAAGACGGGCAATCCGCGCAGGTGCAGATCGGTGCTGCAATCGTCCACGCCGATCTGGGAGTGCCGCTTCTGAAGCGCATCCTGGCTGTCGTAGTCGCGAATACTGATCTGGCCGTCGCTGCCCCGGGTTACGACGCGAAACGTGTGTTTCTTCATGCAGGTTCCTCGGTCCTCTTCGGTCATGCTATATTGAAGCTATCGGTTCCCCCGGATACCTCGGGGGAAGCATTTTGTTGAGGGCCACACAGCGGTATCATTCCCAAGAACCCCTATTATCGAGCACCGCACCCGTCCTCGCTACGAACCTCTCCGTCAGCGGGTCCGAGAGGTTCGGTTGCATCAATTGTGCCGACTAGATCCTCCGGGAGACGCGGAACACCTCCGGCACGCCCGTCCCAGGTTGGGGAGAGATTGCCTATTTTGCCAAGGAGGGCTGCGGGGTTGGGCTGCCCGGCCTCACCTTCCTCTTGCCAATTGGGGGCACGGGACCTACACTTAGGATCGGTCGAGAAACAATGGTCGTAGGACGGGTCTCCTGACCCGTCTCCTTCCCTGACGAGTCGGGAGACCCGTCCTACAAATGCGGCAGTTATTTCTCGAACGGTGTTTAGCGGTTCGGCACGAACTTTGCTTCAGGGAGCCGATGACCAGGAAGGTAATCCTCGACGTTGACCCGGGCATCGACGACGCAATGGCGTTGTGTATTGCGTTGTTCGACCCGAAGTTGGAGGTAGCGGCAGTTACCGCAACGGGCGGGAATTGCCCGCCTTCCCAGGCCACGCGGAACGTCCAGGCGATCATCGAGCAACTCGATCCGCCCCGCCTACCCCGGCTTGGGGCGGCTTCTATGCCGGACAACGGATTGCCGGTCGACGGGCGGCATTTGTACGGGGTTGACGGGCTCGGCGAGACCAACTTTCCCGTGGCCGAACGCCAGCGCATACACCCCTCCGAGAAGATCATTTGCGACGAAATCCGGGAAGCGCCGGAAGGGACGGTCACGATTGTCGCGCTGGGCCCCTTGACCAATATCGCCAGGGCGCTGGCACGCGACCCGGAGTTGGCCTCGATGGTCGGGCAGATCGTGATCACGGGTGGAGCGGTTTTGGGGCCGGGAAATATTACCCCCGTCGCCGAGTTCAACATCTACTGCGACCCGGCCTCGGCCCAGGCCGTCTTTCGGTCCCCGTCGACCAAGACGCTCGTCCCCTTGGACGTGACCAATCGCGTGGTTCTCAGCTACGATCTGTTCAATCAGCTTCCGGACGAAACAACTCGGGTAGGGCGGTTTCTTCACAAGGTGCTTCCGCCGGCGTTCCGCGGCTATCGCCAGCAGTTCGGCCTGGAAGGAATCCATGTACACGATACGGTTGCGCTGATGTCGGTCCTCCACCCGGAGTTGTTCGAGACCACCGAGATGGCCGGCGACGTCGAGACCAGCGGCGAGCTGACCTCCGGCATGACCGTCTTCGACCGCCGCGGGGTGCCGATTTGGCGGCACAATATCGACCTCGTCACCGATATGCGAACCGACGCGGTGGTTGATGCGATTGTCCGCGGGATTGAGAACGCGGCGGAAAAGGCGGTGTAGCGGTGTAAGGGCGAGAGGGAAGAAGGAAGAATATCGTCCCCGGGGCGGCAAAGCGCCTATTTCCGGAACTTGCTGCGATCGCCGACGGTCACCTCGATTGTCAACGTCTTGCGCTCTCGCCAGATCAACAGCGGGACCTTAACGCCGACGCCGGTGAGGCTGACGAGGTTCACCAGGTGGGCATCATCCTCCACCTGGATGCTGTTGAACTCGAGAATCACGTCACCGACGCGGATGCCGGCGGCTTGGGCGGGCGATTTGCTCGTGATTCCGGTGATGCGGGCGCCCGTCGGGCAAGGCAGCCCGATCTCCGCCGCCACGGCCGATCCGAACGTGGAATCGAGGTTGACGCCCAGGAATGCCCGGGTGACCTTGCCGTGTTCGATCAACTGGCGGCCGACAATCATGAACATGTTGATAGGGATGGCAAAACCGATTCCTTCGTTTCCGCCCGAGTTGCTGGCAATCGCCGTGTTGATGCCGATGACCTCGCCGCGGAGGTTGATCAGCGGTCCGCCGCTGTTGCCGGGGTTGATCGCGGCGTCGGTTTGCAGAAAATCCTGAAACCGCAGCGATTCATCGCCGAGCTCCAGATCGCGCCGGCCCTTTGCGCTGATGATGCCGTATGTGACCGAATGGCTCAAGCCGAACGGGCTTCCGACGGCCAGCACGAAATCGCCGATTTCCATCGTGTCGCTGTTGCCCACCTCCGCCGCCACCAGATCGGACGCCGCGACCGACATCACGGCGATATCCGTATCGGCGTCGGTCCAGACCTTCGTCGGATGGATCTGGCGCCCGTCGGCCAGCTTGAGCTTGATGCCCTTGGGCGTCGAATTGTCCACGACGTGGCGGTTTGTCAGGACGTAGTGTTTTCCTTTCCAGAGGATGATCACGCCGGAGCCGGCCTCTTCCACCTCGCGTCGCGGATAGCCGCGGCCGGAGCGGGTGGGTACGTTGGCCTCGATATGGACGACGGTTGGGCCGATGAGTTTGGCCACGGTCTTGACCACCGCGGCCTGGGCCTCGAGCACGGTGGCGTGCTTTTGGAGCTTGCGGTATAGTTCGGCCCTTTCTTGCGCGGCGATGGGACCTCCCCGTCCGAGCGCCGCCTGGATTGCCTCCTGGCCTTGCGCGGGCGGCAAACCCGGAACGGCCGGCAGAAAAGCCAGCACCCAGCCGACCATAATCGCAGAAGTCGCAGCGGTTGATCGAAGGAAAGACAATCGGGGCATGGGTTGCCTCCTGGTGAGTCGCTTCTGCCCTGTCGAGCCGTGGTCGCCTGTCCCATTGCACCGCCGGCAAAATCTACGCGTAATCCAAGTCTACTCGCGCCGGCGGCAAAAATCAAGAAACGTCGAGTTCGATATCACTAATTGACAGATCGGTATCGGTGGCGGGCACATCCAGCAGGCGACTCCAGTCGACGTCGGCGGGTGACGAAACCCCCTGGCGCTCGGCCTCGCGCTGACACTTGATGCAGTACGTCGCATACGGCAAGGCATTCAACCTCGCGACGGGGATATTCGTCCCACAACCCTCGCATATTCCGTAGTGCCCGTCGCGCATTCGTTCCAAGGCGTACTCGATTCGCTCGAGTTCGCGGCTTTCGACCTCGGCCAACTGGTAGCTGATCTCGCCTTGGGCTGAATCGAGCGCAGCGTCGACGACGTCGCCGGAGGTCTGTGTTTGAAGCTCCCTCAGCATGCTCAAGTCACCGGCCAGGGCCTGTCGCAACGCATCGCGTCGTTTGACCAGCACCTGGCGCATATTCAGGATCGCGTCTTTGCGGCTCATGGGACCCTCACCTTGGGGTGATCCTGGCCGGGCTGAAGGATTTTGCCCCCCTCAGGATAGCCATTTGAACCCCTCTTCTGTTCTCGATTTAATAGTATTTACCACCAAACTATAGTACGCAAGTTGTGTGAAGGGGATCATACCCCCTTTCCGCTACCTGGGCATTTCTTCGTAAGCTATTACCTTTCAAGAACTTACGACTGTGCGTCGGGCCCCTGGCCGACCTGAGGATAAATCGGTGGCCAACAGGCCCAAACGGCATTGCTATCGGATAATCGACAAAACCCGCAAAGATATACAGCCGTTTTTTCGTAAACCTACTGAAAATGGATCGCCTCATACTACTTTGGTCTACCCCCGGGCGTACGCTAGCGCAGTAGAGCATTTGCACTTACCCCAGTTTACCAGGTGAACCATCTTATGACTGACGTGCTCACGTCTCCGTCTGCATTAGACGTTCCGACCGGCGATTTGGTTCTCCGAGTATGCGAATCGTCGGGCGAGGATCGCCTGGTGCGGCTGAAATCGCTGAAATGCTCGATCGGTTCCGGTTGGCACTGTACGCTGCGACTCGGCACACACGAGGGTCAAGGAGTGAACAGCTTGATTCTTCAGGGACCGGAGGGGACCATCATACGCTGTTCGTTGCCCGACGTGCAGCTTAACGGCCGCCCCTTTACCGGGGCCGATCCGGCGCCCGGCGATTGGCTGAGCATCGGACCGGTCGAGTTGGAGGTGCTCGAGACGCTCCCGCTCGAATCGGCCGAGGATGGCGAAGAATCGATTGACCAGTACATGTCGCGCCTGATGGAACGGGTTCGGGCAAGCACCGACGAGCCGGCGGTGCTGTCCTGCTCCCCGCCGGAAGACGAGCAGACCCCTCAGACGGCGGTGCCTTCCGGGACAGACGTGGTCCCTCACCCGTTGAAGTCTCGACGACCGGATTTGGAGCGGATGTCGCCTCGTGCGGTGGCTCCTGAGAGCGAGTCCGGCTTGTCGGCCATGCGCGAGTTGGCGAATTTTTCAGCCAGAAGTGCCATCTCGCACCATCGCCGGCGGAAGTTGATCCTCACCTCGCGCACCAAGTTGGCGGTTGCCGGCATAGGATTCGCTTGCTGCGGCGTCCTTGCGTGGCTGTGGTGGAAAGCAGGTAGCGGAATGCTCGGTTTCTATGCTGCGGCCGTGAGCTGCTTCATTGCCGTCTTCTGGGGGATCGAGTATATCATCGCCACCATCCGCATCATGCGCAACAGAAGCCGCCGTGATCGGGGGTAGATAGGGTTGCGTGATCCTGGGAATTCTCCGTCTACTTGGGGCCGCCTCCCGAAGGGTGGCGGTGGACTTTGGAGTTTCCCGAATCGTGCAAGTCCATTTAGAACCCCCGTGCCGTCTTCACGTCGTCGAAGTCGGTCAGATGGTACTCGATGCCGACGTAATCGAGCACACGGCACAGCCCGCGCAGGGCAACGCCCATCCCGTCGGGGCCGCTGAAGCCGCCGAACTGCCCGCCGCCTTTCACATGGGGTTCCAGATCGAGGAACACCCCTGGAATGCCGCGACGCTTCAACTTCCGCTCCAGCTTGGGCATAACCTGCGCGAAATCCCGCAAGATTGCCTCATGGGCGCTGTCGCCCATATCGGCCGGGACGAAGTTCGCCAGCTTGTCCTCCTCGACGTGTCCGCCCTTGACCGTTACTTGCGGGTCGCGGTAGTCCTTGATGTGCAACCAACCGAGCCCGGCCCGCATCGCCCGGTACTGGTCGAACAGCTCGGCCGGCGAGTACCCCTGCACGATGACGTTGGCGGCGTCGAAGATCAGGGCCATGGCCGGGTGGTTCACCTGCCGGTGGATCTTGGCCAAGGTGTAGCCGTCCGCACCGACCAGGTTCGCCTCGATCTCCAGCCCGAACGTCAGGTCCGACCGGTGGCACACCTCGGCGATTTGGCCCAACTGGTCGACCGCCTGGGCGAGATGGTCCTGCGGGTCGGTCCCCTTGGGATGGTAGAAGGAGAAGCCGCGGATCAGCTTTGCCTCGAACGCGTGGGCGAGGTCGCACGCCTTTTTCACGTCGCCGTTGAGATACTTCTTGAAGGGAATGTACCGGTTCTTTGTGCCGTCTTTGACGTCCAACAGCTTGACCTTGCCGATGGGCGAGCCGATCGACGAGACGTTCAGCCCGTATTCGTCTTGAAGGTGCCGGACCTTGCCGATCTCCGACTTGGTCAGCTTCATCACGTTCTTGATGCCGCCGCCGACGTCGATGAACCGGATGCTGTAGTACTGCAACCCGATCGCGGAAAACGCGGCAAATTGCTGAACGGCGGTCTTCTGGTTGGCGGCTTCGTCGGCGAAACCGGAGAGGATCACTCGCGGATTGGCGGTCATGGCAAAGTCCGTGGGGCAGGGGGGGGCGGACCGGGTAAACGTCAAAAAGGATATTTTGATGCCTCCGGCGCCATAACACAAGGGGGTAAAGAAATGAGGCATCGCTGCCGTTGATTTTCCCGGGCAAATCGGTCATGATCGAACCCCGGGCACTTACCCCCGGTTCAGGCATGCCGTGAAAGAAGATACCCCGACCGATCTCCAGTTTCTCGTACCCATCTTCAGCGCAGTAGCGGTCGCGCTCAACCTGATGCTGCTGGTGTGGCTTTCTCACGTCGCAACCGTCCAGCGGCCCCGGATGCTCGCGCGATTCGCCGAGGCCGAAGTGCAGCTCCCGGTGGTCACACGGCTGGTCTTCTCGATTCCCAACACGCTGTTCCTGGCCGTTTTTGTCGCCGTCGGCGGATTGCTGGTCCTAAAGGATCGCCAAACCAGCCGCAAGGCTCGCCATGAACATGGTCATCGGCCTGGGCTTGCTGTTGCTGGCGGCGGTGCTTGTGATGGCGATGACGCTGCCGAAGACGTAGGGTGGGACAAGCGCAGCGCCGGCCCACCACTTGCACTGGTGGGCCGGCGCTGCGCTTGTCCCACCCTACGTTTCTCGTAATTCCCTGCCCGCCTCGAACGACGCCGTGACCGTGGTGGTAATCCCCCCTCGGGCGGTGAAGGCAGCGACGAGCTTCACCCGGCGGGGTTCCAAAACCGCCACAAAATCCTCCAGAATCCGGTTGGTTACGTTTTCGTAAAAAATGCCCTCGTTGCGGAACTTCTGGAGATAAAGCTTCAGACTCTTCAGTTCGACGCACCTGGCCTCGGGGACGTAGCTGAACGTAAGTGTCCCGAAGTCCGGCTGGCCCGTCTTGGGGCAGACCGACGTGAACTCCGGGCAGACGATCTCGATCGTGTAATCGCGGCCCGGGAATTCGTTCTCGAAGGTCTCCAGGATATCGCGAAAATTCTCACTCACGTGCCGGCTCCTTTCACAATTCAGGTGATTCTGTCATGATAAAGCGTTTAGAGGGAGGTGGCCAGTCTCAGAAGCCCCAAAGGGGCGGCCGTCAATAGCCAGGGGCGTGAGCCCCTGGGGTGAAGGCTATCCCAGACTCTTGAGCCCTGAAAGGGCGACAGTGGCGGTGACTGGCGGCCTTCTATCGCCCCTTTGGGGCTTCCCATCAACCATGCAACTGTCCACCAGGGGCTTACGCCCCTGGCTATTGGCTATCGCCCCTTTGGGGCTCGAAGAAGATGTCGCGACCTGCTGTCATCCTGCTGTCCGGGGGGCTCGATTCCGCTACCGCTGCGGCGATCGCCCGGGCGGAAGGGTTCGTGCTGTCGGCCCTGACGGCCGATTACGGCCAGCGGCACCGGTGTGAACTGGAGGCCGCCCGCCGGGTGGCCGATGCGGTCGGGGTCGAGCGGCATGTGATCACGCGAGTCGATCTCGCGGCATTCGGTGGGAGTGCCCTGACCGACGCAATTGACGTGCCCAAGGATCGTAACGAAGACAAAATGGCCCGCGACATCCCGGTCACGTACGTCCCCGCCCGGAATACCGTGCTGCTGTCGCTGGCGCTGGCCTACGCCGAAGTGGTCGAGGCCGCCGACGTCTTCATCGGCGTCAATGCCGTCGACTACAGCGGCTATCCCGACTGCCGGCCGGAGTATATCGCGTCGTTTGCCCGCCTGGCCAACCTGGCCACCAAAGCGGGCGTCGAGGGACGCCTGAAGTTCACGATCCGTGCCCCGCTAATCGACATGACCAAGGCCCAGATCATCCGCCGCGGAACCGAACTCGGCGTTGACTACGCCCTGACGCACTCGTGCTACGACCCCAATCCCGAAGGGCTAAGCTGCGGCCGCTGCGACGCCTGCCGCTTGCGGCTCCGCGGCTTTGCCGAAGCGGGATTGGAAGATCCGTTACCGTATCAGAAGAAAGATTGAACGCTGTCTGTTGAAATGTTGATGTGTGAGAGGGGAAAATGGGAAGGGGGAGAAATGGGAAATAAGAATGATTCAATATCTTGATTCCCCCTTTTCCCCCTTTCCCATTTTCCCGCATTACACGCTGACCCCTAAACCCCAGTCCCTAGCCCCCAAACCATGCGAGTTGCCGAGATTTTCCGATCGATCCAAGGCGAAGGACGCTTGACCGGCGCTGAGAGCATCTTCGTGCGCACCAGCGGCTGCAACCTCCGCTGCCGGTGGTGCGACACACCCTACGCCTCGTGGACGCCGGAAGGGGAGGACCTTTCGGTCGAGGAAATCGCCGGGCGGGTTGAAGAGCTTGCGACGGCAACCCCCGAAGAAGGTACTGCGCAAACACCGTCGGCGCGACCGACGGTCGCGGCTTTATGGTCTGATGGTGAACGGTCGGAAGGGCCCGTCTCGCACGTCGTGCTGACCGGCGGGGAGCCAATGCTGTTTGCCGAGCTGATTCCGCTGACGGCCGGACTTCGCCGCACGAAGATGCACGTCACGATCGAGACGGCCGGAACCCTCTATCTGCCGGTCGCCTGCGACCTGATGTCGATCAGCCCGAAGCTCTCCAATTCGACCCCGCCGGCCGACCGGGACGCCCGGTGGACGTGGCGGCACGAAACGAACCGGCGTGCGCCCGAGGTGGTCCGCCGATTGATCTCGGAGCACGACTACCAACTGAAATTCGTCGTCGGCAACCTGGAAGACTGCACGGAAGTGGAACGTTACCTGGCCGACTTCCCCGAAATCGACCGGAGTCGTGCGATGCTCATGCCGCAGGGAACGAAACAGCAGGAGTTGGCCGCAAGGGCCGAGTGGCTCGAACCGTACTGTGCCGAGCACGACCTGGCGTATTGCCCCCGGCGACAGATTCAGTGGTTCGGGTCCGCGCGCGGAACATAAAAGGCTCGGGATTCCCCAGGAATCCTTCAATATTCCGCGGGGCAGAGGGCCTCTCGCGTGCAGTAGATGTCCTGGTGGATTTCCTCGCGATGGATGGGGATTTCGCGCGGCCCGGCAAACCCGAGCTTCACCCGGTCGCCCCGCACCGCGAGCACGGTCAATTCGATTTCCCCGACGATAACCCTCTCCCCCCGTTTTCGGCTGAGAACCAGCATGATTTTACCTTCCTTGTTTCCCGGAGGCTCCTTGCCCGTGTGTTGCTGGAAAGGGATACGCAATCAGGCCGCCGGAGGTTCGCTCCAAAACGCACACAAGGATCCGGCGACAGCGGTGCTAGCGTTCCTCGCGCAGTGCCCCCAACAGCGGGGCGTCGAGCGTGGCTCGCACGGCCACCGACCCGGCCGCCAGACCGGCTGCGAGCACCACCGCAAGCGTCACGGCCAGCGACGTCCAGGGGATGGAAGCCGCCCGCGTCAGCAGGTGCGGCAGGATGGCGATTAGGGCGGCAATGACACCCACGCCCAGCCCGGCGAGCAGCAACAGGGCGTTTTCCGCGATGACCATCACCGCCAGCGACCGGCGGCGGAAACCGGTTGCCCGCAACAAGGCCAACTCGCCGCGGCGTTCCAGCACGTTGCGCAACTGGACGGCCGCCAGGCCGATCGTCCCGAGCAGCAGCCCCAATCCGCCCAGGCTCCGGAACGTCGACAGATACGTGTTCTGCACGGCCAGCAGGGCGGCCATCCGCCGCCCGGTCGTCTCGCACGCCAGGCCGTAGTCGGCCAGTTTGCCGTCCAGGGCGTTTTGCACGGCCGTCGCTTTCCCGGGCGGCGCCGCGATCAGGAAAAACCGATAACCGCTCACCTCGGGGAAGTGTTTCGCGAAGTCCCTCTCGCTGATGAGCAGATCGCCTTGGAAAATGCCGGCCGAGAGCAGCCCGACAATCTTCAGCCGAAGGGGTTTGCCGCGGCCGTCGGTCACCTCGTAGATGTCCCCAATGCCGCCATACAAGTGCAGCATGTACGTGGCGGTGTTCTTCTCGAGCACGACGGGAATCGTGGGGATACCGGCGCCGGCGGAGGAAATCTCTTTCTCCAGAAGCAGCCAGGGATTCCGCTTTTCCTCGGGCGTCGACGCCGCAGAGGCCGCCCATGCGAAGCCCCCGCGGTCAATAAACTTCTTCGGAAGCCCCAGCACCGGCGGCTGCCGCGGCTTGTAGAGATTCAGACAAGTGGCGTCGTCGCCCGATTCCACCCGCAGAGCGAACGTCTTTGCATCGGCCATCGGTTTCGAGTCCTCCTCGGAGAACCCGAGATCGGCCCGGCCGTCGGGTGTGTTGAGGTCCTGGTAGATCGGTCGATCGCTTTCGGCGACCAGGGCAAACCCGCCGTTGCCGCTTTCGAGCGACGGCGACTGTTCGCTCGGGTCGAGATGGAACGCGCTGACGGCCACAATCAGAAAACAGGCCGAGGCGACCAGTCCGATCGTCAGCGTGCTCCGGCCGGGGTTTCGGGCGGCGTTGCGCAGGGCCATTCGCCCAAGGTTCCCGCCCCCGGCGGCGACGGCCGGGCCGGTCGTGCCCGACCGCAGAGACGCCCAAACGAGCGTCAAGCCGGCCACCAGAACCATGGCCCCGACGCCGAAGAAGGCGCCCGCCTGAATCTCTTCGCCGATGCGGGTGGCAAGCAGCCCGAACAAAACCGAGGCGACAAGCACAACGACGGCAAGGATGCCGGCGTAGCGGGAACGCCCGGCAAGCCAGGCGCGGGCGTCGGTCGTTTGCCCGGCCAGGAGCGTGCGGGCGGAGAGCCGCTTCGTTCCGCGGACGGCCCAGACAATTGCGAAAAGCGCGACGACGATCCCGCTTGCGAATCCGACCGCCAGGCTGGTTGCCGTCACGTGCAGCCGCAAAAACGGGGTCACGATTGCCGGGAGCCACCACGTTTGCAGCCCCAGGAGCATCAACGCCGCGTAGCCGACGCCCAACGGCATCCCCAGCAGACTCCCCAGCATCGCGACGCACAGCCCCTCGCCGGCCAGAAGCCTTGCGATCTTCCGCCGGGGGAAACCAACCGCCGCGAGGATTCCCAGTTCGCTCGCGCGGCGGTCGATTCCCAAACGGAACAGCAGCGCCACGAGCATCATGGCCGCGATGATAATGAAGAAGCTGAAACAGAGGAACAAGACGTCGAACGGCGTGGCGCCCGACGAGGCGCCGAGCCCTTCGCGCTTCACCGGCTGGAAAGCGAATCCCAACGCGGCCGGATTGAGTTTTAATTGGCTGCGCATTTGTTCGATCGCCGTTCCCGCCGGCGGCACAATCCGCAGCGACGTCACGCCGCCGAACCTGCTTCTCCACAAGCGCCGCCCGACGGCCGGCGAGACGAATGCCTTCGGCGTCGCGCCGTAGTTATCCCAATACTTTTCGTCCTCCGGGCGGATCCGCCCGGCGTCGAACGGGAACGGCGGGTCCCAATCGGCCATCGAGAGTTCGTTGGTCACCCCGGGGACCTCGGGCGTGAAGTCGCGGTCGGCGACCGCACCGGTCAGTTCGGCAATCGCTGCGAGTTTCAACTCGACGGTCTTCTCGCGGAGCCGGCCGTGGGTGCTTTCCGGCTCGAAATAGGTGACGCGGATTGTCTCGCCCGGCTTTGCCTTTAACTCATCGGCTGCCCAGGAGTTCAGCACGATCGCGCCGTCGGGGATCGGGAATCGGGAATCGGGGATCGGTTTGCCGTCGGGTGTGAGAAACGGCCCCAGCGGCGGCTTCTCCGCCAGGTTCACCGCCGTGATCGTCGAATACGGGATCTCGCGGTCGCCGCACGCGATCGTGTTGGCCAGGTAGGTCAGCGCCGGCTGGATGGTGTCGCCGGTCAGAGAACGCTCGATTTCCTTGACGGCCGCCGGCGGCATCAGCATCCGATTCGACGTGACGTTGAAGTATCCGCGGGGCGTCTGCTTGAGCGACAGGCCGAAGTCTTCGAGCGTCGGGCGAAGCGACTCTTGCAGCAGCCGGTCGGCGTCGGGTGAAGGGGCCGTCTCGCTGTCGTCACCCGCCACGAAGATGGCGTTGATCCGATCCGTCTGATCGAGCCGGTCCTGCAACGCCGCGAGCGAAATGTACGCGTTGTAAGGGAGCTGCTGCGACGGCCGCAAGGTGAAACGCCCGAGCCCTTCGGCCGGAACGATCTCGCTGACCGTCCAGCGGGTGCTGCGAATGGTTTCGTCTCTTCGGCCCAACGGGCTATCGGCTGGAATGGTCCCCTCATTGGGAAGCCTTGCCAGCACGGCGTCGCCCACCTTCACGCCAAGCCGTTCCGCCAGTGGCTGATTAAGGAAGATCTCCCGCCGCTTGGGCAACTGCTTGGGGCCGCCGGACCCAAGCCGCCAGAACGATTCGTCACAGCCGAGCAGGTTGACGCGGTTTGCCCGGCGCGGCGATTCGGTGTCCGTGTTTTGCAGACTTGCCCTCAGCAAGATTGCCGGCACCGCGTCGGCAAAATGCTCCTTGAACTGCGGCTCGGCGGCAAGTTCCTCCGCAAGCTGCTCGCGGAAGAACTGCTCGGCGACCAGCACGTCGTCAATCCGGCCGAGGCGGTCGAGCGTCAGGTGGCGCAGGCTTCCCCGCATCGAATCGCCGACCAGCAGCGCCCCGGTCAGCACGGCCGCCCCCGCCGCCACGCCGCAAGCCACCGCAAGGTTCACGCGCCAGTGGTGCAAGAGCGAAGCAAGGATCAGGCGGAGTGGGGACATGGTGGTGAGTAACGGGTACTGAGTACTGAGTACTGAGTGTTGAGTGCTGAGTGCTGAGTGTTGAGTGCTGAGTACTGAGTGTTGAGTGCTGAGTGTTGAGTGCTGAGTGTTGAGTGCTGAGTGTTGAGTTGAGTGGTAATGGATCGTTTTGTTTGGACAAACGCCCCCCGACTGCGTCGGGGGGGTTCTGACGTTGCGCCTGCTACTTCCACTTCGAATTGAACTACTTCAACGCCCCGTCATCAAGTTCCATTTTCCGGCCCATCATGCCGGCGAGCCGCTCGTTGTGCGTGACGACGATCAGCATCATTCCCTCTTGCCCCTGCAATTCGAGCAGCAACTCGGCGACGCGGCCGGCGGTGGTGCGGTCGAGATTGCCGGTCGGCTCATCCGCCAACAGCAAGGCAGGACGGTTGACCAACGCCCGGGCAAGGGCCACGCGCTGTCGCTCGCCGCCGGAAAGCTCGGCTGGCCGGTGGTCGAGCCGTTCGCTGAGGCCGACGCGTTCCAGCAGATTTCTCGCCCAGTCGACCGTCTCACCGCTCACCGCCCCGGCGGCCACGGTCGGTACCAGCACATTTTCCATGACTGTACACTGCGGCAGCAGATGATGGTCCTGGAAGACGAACCCGATCCGGCGGTTGCGGAACGCGGCCAGATCCCGCTCGCCGAGCACGCTTGGGTCCTGCCCGTCGAGCACGACCCGCCCGGCCGTCGGCGGTTCCAGTGTGCCGATGATGCTCAGCAGCGTGCTCTTGCCGGAGCCACTGGGCCCGAGGATCGCAACGTTTTCCCCCTGTCGAAGCTCGAGCGAGACTTCCTTCAACACCACGAGCGGCTCTGCCCTGGTGGGGAATTCTTTGGCGACGTTTTCGACGAGGAGTTGTGTCATGAAATGTCCGGGGCTACTTGGACTCGCGTTCAAGCTGTCTGGCAATGAACTCCTTCATTCGCTGCCGCCACTGTTGCTCGCAGCGCTCGTGATACTCCAACTGTTGCGCACGCCGCCCCCCCGCTATTGATAATGCTTCCGCAACGGCAAGCAAGTCGACAACCGCTTGAAGTCGTTGCGTGGGCGTCCAGTCGCGTTCCAATTCCACCTGCCGCTGTAGGCGCGAGACATCCGAAGGGAACGCGATGGGTAGGTCGAGACTCATTCGCAATTCCTCAACAAGGCTGACGTTGGTCTGTAACGCATGGTTAGCTCACCATTGGGTTCACTGTCCTCGAACAGAGGGTTTGAGACGCTACTCCACTTGTTCGAGGACTGCCGTCTTGGCATCTTGGAACTCCTCCATGGCCACGCCAAGTTGCGCATCGTACCCCGCAACAGCAATGTCTACGACTTCAGAATCAAGGAGTTCCGCTGCCATCTCCTTCATTCGCCTAATGTTGTGAACCGCTATGTACGCTTCCGTGAAAGCAAGGATCACTTCCTCCGTAACGCCTCGATCTTCGCAAAGTCCTCTCAAGAACCGTTGCCCCGCAAGCTGACTGAAGTCGGCGTCAATGAACAGGTCAAGCTGCGCGTCAAGGTTACCGTCAAGTTCGACCAGTGGCTTCCTGGCTACGGTCAGTCTGTTTTGCCACTCAGGAATCTTCTCTCGGCAACGAGGAATGGTCTTCTCAAACACTTCGCGCTCGTAAGCCTCCCAACCTTCGTCGAGTGTCGGTTGATTGAAGCCATAAACCACCATGCCGGTAAAGACCCACGGCGACCTAGTGTGACTCCCAGGGTAGACCAATTCGAGTGGACTGTCAGGCAATTCGTCACATACGACGAAATACTTGTGGATTTCGATCTCCATTGCTTTCTGATATTTGTCAACGAACGCCTGCTTCTCTTGCTCGAATCGTCGCGATCTATCCTGCCACACGACGGCTGCCGTGACCAAAGCGATGGTCAAGAGCAGAAGTATGCCCGCGATAGCAAGTCTCTTCTTGCTCATAGCGATGATAGTTATCCGGCGTAGCTAAATGGTTTGAGTATCGACGTAACGATCACTCGGTTTGGAGCTAACCCGCATTATACCGCTTACCGCCTACAGGTCCAACTCCTCCAACATGTCCCCGAGTTCGGCTTGGGTCACGGCGGCGCGCCGGAACAGCGGCAGCAGCTTCTCGTATTTCTCGACGTTCTCGGCGATCGGCTCGGCGACCCCCTGGAGTTGGTGGACCTCGTCGATCTTGGCAAAGTCGTCCCAGAGCCCGGCCCCGATGGCGGCCACCGCCGCGGCTCCCAGCGAACCGGCCTCCTGGCCGACGTTCGTCTTGACCATCTTGATCTTCAAGGCGTCGGCGTAGATCTGCTGCCACAACGGGCTCTGCGACCCGCCGCCGACGGCGACCATCTCGTCGCAGATTTCGCACAGGTTTCGCAACCCGTCGAGCGCCGTTCGGAGGTTCATGGCAATGCCTTCCATGGCGGCGCGGATCAGATCGGCCTGGGTGTGGCCCAGATCGAGCCCCAGGAAGCCGCCACGGATGTGCGGGCTGGCCTCCGCCGAGGACCCGCCGGCCAGACTTGGATTGAAAATCAATTTCTTCGCCCCAAGTGGCGAGGCGCCGGCCGCGGCGATCATCTTCTCCCAGACGTTGCCGCCATCTTGTTCGGCTTCGGCGACGAGATTCGCGCAGACGTTGTCGCGGAGCCAACGGAACGACGTGCCGGTCGAGAAAACCCCGATCGCCGAGGTGAACATGCCGGGCATCACGTGCGTGAAGACGTACGGCTTCGTGTCGTCCTCCAGAAGCGGTTTGTCGGACGAAACGGCGATCCACGACGACGAGCCGAGCGACGTGTAGACGCGGCCCTCGGCGATATTCCGGGCGCCCAGTGCCATGCACGAATTGTCGACGCCGCCGGCGGCCACCTTGATCTTCTGCGGCAGGCCCAACAGCCCGGCCGCTTCGGGCGTCAGCTCGCCGAGGATCTGCGTCGAGGGAACGATGTTGGGAAACATCTCGCGCCGCAGCCCGGCCGCTTCGATCAGCTCGTCGCTGTAGTCCCACCCCAGCAGATCGTAGACGCCGCTGCCCGAGGCGTAGCTGAAGTCCGTGTTGATCCGGCCGGTCAGCCGGTAGTTGACAAAATCCTTCGTGCCGATGATCTTGTCGAGCCGGGCGAACATCTCCGGCTCGTTGTCGCGGTACCACATGATCTTGAAGACCGTGTAGTGCGGGGCCGGAAAGCCGTTGCCCGTGAGCCGGTACCAGCGGACCGGATCGACCTTGGCGAAGAATTCGTCTAACTGGGTCGTCGGGCGTTTGTCGGACCAGATCGGCGTGGCTGCGCGAAGCACGGTCCCGTCGGCATCCAGCGGCACGCAGCCGAGACTGTGGCCGGAGATGGCCAGACACTCGATATCGTCAGGGTTGACGGCGGGATCGGCCAGAAGCTTGTTCGTGCTCTCGACTACGGCGTCCCACCAATCGGCCGGCCGCTGTTCATGCCACCCGGCTTGCGGGTAGACGGTATCGTATGGAACGAACACGCCGGCAAGGCATTTTCCATCGGCGTCGTAGAGCGAGGCCTTGTTGCCGCCGGTTCCCAGGTCGTAGGCGATAATGGTCTTGGGCATAGATGTCACCTGACGCTTACCCGTTGGGCTCTTGCGTTCTCTGGTCAAGAAACTGTGAGGGAGACTGAATCACGATGTCTTCGTACCGATCGAGGCTTAGGAGATGACCGTCACCGGAGACAATGGTCTCGGCGTTGGCTTCCGCAGCGCAAGCCAACACGATGTTGTCGTCCGGATCGGTCTTAATCAGATCGGGAACATCTTTTGGAAAGACCTCGACAAAGGTCTCGGCGATCAGCCGCATGATCGATTCTACCTGCGGGGTGGAAAGCCCGAACTTCGGACGGCTGAGAACGTCGGCCAACTCGCGACGCAACTCCGGCGAGATAACTCCGATGAGCTTCCCTTCGATGATCTGCTCGAGGATGTTGCGAGGGTGACCGCCAAAGAGAATTGCCGAGACCAGAACGTTCGTGTCACAGACGATTCTCATCATCCGTCACCACGTCGAGCCCGGCGGACGGCGGCAATTTCTCCAGGCACGTCTTCGGGGCTCGCTCCGTTGGCGACCACCGCTGCTTCGCCCATGGCAAACGCGTCCGCCCAGCGATTCTTCCGTTCGATATACTGCCGCGTGGCCTCGCGGATCAGCTCGCTACGGCTTCGCGATTCACCGCGTGCGACCTCGTCGATCCGCCGCAGCAACTCCTCTTGAAACGAGAGATTTACAGTAGTAGTGGCCATGGCTTGGGGCCTCCAATGTACAAATCTTGTATGTTTGGGTGATTGATAAATTATACAAGACTTGTATATTCTCGTCAAGTATTTGCGGGCAACCGCGTGAAACGGCAAGCGGCCATTATATCTCCATCGCGCCGTCCGGCATGGCGGCAACTTCTTCGAGGATGCTGATGCCGCCCTTCAGGCCGATTCCATAGCGCCGGGCGCCGCAGCGGTACATCTCGGCGATTTGATCCAGAGTTCGCACGCTGCCGGAGGCCTTGACCCCCGCGTCGTCGCCGACGACCGACTTGATCAGGGCGATATTCTCCGGCGTTGCCCCGGTTTCGGTCCATCCGGTACCGGTCTTGACCCATTCGGCCCCGGCTTCGACGCAAAGTTCGGCCCCGCGGCGGATCTGATCGTCGGTCAGGTAGTGGCACTCGAGGATCACCTTCAGCGGCGTGCCCTCGGCCGCGTCGTGGACGGCACGGATCTCGTCGCGGACGTAGTCGTACCGGCCGGAGATCAACATGCCGATGTTCGACACCATATCCAATTCGGCGGAACCGGCGGCAACGAGTTGGCGGGTTTCCTCGACTTTCATCGCGGTGGTGTGTCCGCCGCTGGGAAAACCAACTGCGGCGGCCGGCCCGACTTCCGGCGCGTCGTTCAGCAGTCCCTTCAATTCCTCCAAATAGCCGGGCAACACGTAGGCAATAATGCAGTTGTACTTCTTCGCCTGTTCGGCCAATGCGTGTACGTCGTCGAGCGTCGAGTTTGCTTTGACCATGGAAAGGTCGATCATCCGGGCGAGGTCGCGGGCGGTGAGTTTCATGGCTGGAGATTCGTGGTTGGCGATCGGAGTTGGAAAGAACAAGACTCTGTTTCAGCTAGTGGGCTCACGTGGATCCAAAGCCCCCGCACTGCGTGCGGGGGTTGTATGTAGCGAAGCCGCAAGCGGCTAATCCTCAATTCCAAAACCCGCCTTGAACGCCCCGGCCACCTCGGGGTGGACGTCGGGGTTGATCCCGTCGGCGTCGTACTCGAATCCCAGGTTGTCCAGGTCGTGCTTTAGTTGAACGGTTTCTTGCTCGGGGCTGATGCGCGGCGGCACTTCGCGCGAAAGGGGCAGCAGCCAGGCGTTGAGCGTGTGCCCGCCGTCGACCATCAGGTCGTGGCCGGTCACGAAGTTCGACGCCGCCGAAGCGAGGAAGATAATCGTGCCGTAAAGGTCCTCCGGCCGCTCGACGTAGCCCATCGGCGTCAGTTCCCGAATCCGCTCGCGGACCACGACCGGCGTCGAGGCGTGCATCGGCGTCAACAGGTAACTCGGGCTGAAGCAGTTGACGTTGATATTGAACCGTCCCCACTGGGCGGCCATCATCCGGGTCATCTGGACCACGGCCGCCTTCGAGGCGTTGTACGACGCGTTGCAGTTGGAGATCGTCGCCGACATCGAGGCCGTGTTGATGATCTTGCCCTCGATGGGGTCTTGGCGTAGAAACTGCTGGGCCTCGGCCTGGGCACAAAGATACGCGCCGGTGAGGTTCACTCCGATAACCTTGTCCCAGCTCTCCTTCTCCATGTCTTCATCGCCGCCGAGGATGCCGATGCCGGCGTTGTTGATGCCGATATCGAGCCGGCCGAACTTCTCGACAACCTTCTTGACGGCATCCTGCACGTTATCCTTCTGGGTCACATCGCAACGGACGAACAGCGAATCGCGGCCCATCGACTTGATTTCGTCGGCCGTTTTGGGCCCAACGTTCTCGTCGATGTCAAGGATTGCCACGTCGGCGCCGGCAGTCGCCAGGGCCACGGCACATCCTCGCCCGATGCCCACCGCCGCACCGGTTACCAGGGCCTTTTTGCCCGTCAGATCGAAAAGGGACAGGTCTGCCATCGTGATATCTCCCTGTGCAAGACTGGTCGGTTGGCCTTCGGCGGGTAGCCACGGTCGCCAGACCGTGGGCATCTGCGTTGCCAACCTGCGTTGCCCACGGTCTGGCGACCGTGGCTACTTGTTGAGCCGTCAAGCTAGCCGATTGTGGGGCGAATCGCAACCGGCCAAAACAGAGGGCGTTGCTGCCTTGCCAGGCACCCAAAGGCCGAACACCAGCCCTGAAGGGTTATTTGGGCACCACCCACACGTAATTTGGCGGGGGTAGTATCTCCTGAAGCTTACGTGTATACTCCAAACCCTGTAGCCAGACAGCACAGCTAGCACCGGCAGGGGTCTGCGTGGCGCCCTGGCATGGGTCCAATCCAGTTCCAGTTTTGGGAGGTTGTAAAGATGGCATCCTTACCGGATTATGTGACAGCGGCGACACCCGTGCCGCAAGAGGCGCGCGCGGCGTGGTATAAGAACACCGCGCCGACCTATGCGGGCGTGATGCTTTGGTTTGTGTTTTGGCAGGCGATCGTCTCGGGGCAACCGACTCCGGGCGGCGGGTTGGCTGCCGGCTTGCTGATCGGCATCGTCGGGATCGTCATTGCCGCCCTGTTCTGTCATTTCCTGACCTACTTGGCCCCGGCGTTGATGGGCTTAAAGACGGGTTTACCGCTCTATGTGGTCGGCACGTCGACCTACGGCGTCCGCGGCGGGTTTATTATGCCCGGCTTCTTGATGGGGGCCTTGCAATTCGGCTGGTTGGCCGTCAACGCATTCTTCTCCGCGTACGCGATATGCCTGGCGCTTCGTATCGGATGTGTCGAGGTTGGAGGCTTCTACGAGGTCATCATTCCCGGTTCGATCCATAGCATTGTCACCGTAGTGTTTCTTTTGGCAGCGGTTGTGATCGGCCTGGTCGGCATCCAATACGTGGCCAAGGTTGCCACGTACTTTCCGCTGATTTTCCTCGCGGTATTGATTATCCTAGTTGTGAAGACGGCGGGCGGTCTCGGTTCGTTCACGACCGATAAAATGGTCCAAGCGAGCATGGCGGCGCCGGAACAGCGCGAAAAAGCCCTCGAAGACATCAAAGCCAAGTTTGCCAAGGTCGAAGCGGAAGGCGAGCTTACCGTGGCCCAGAAGAAGCTCCGCGACGACAAGATCAAAGCAGCCGAAGGCGCCGTGGGTGCGGCAAAGAAAATCGCCTTCGAAAAAGATGGCACGACGGCGCGTTTGCCGGAGGGCAACTTCGGCATATTGATGTTTCTTTCCGCCACCATCGTCGGCTTCTTCGCCACCGCCGGAGCGGCGGGGGCCGACTTCGGTACGAACAGCCGCAACACAAGCGACGTGCAATGGGGTGGTTTCGTCGGCATCATCGGCGCTACAATCCTCGCGGCGGTGATGTCGATGTTGATTGTCGCCGGCGCCTACGGCGGCGATATGGTGCAGGAAGCCGGGTTGATCGGCAACTTCAATCCCGTCGAGATCATGTTCGATCCGAACATTCTCGGGGAATACGCCCGGTGGGCCATGTTGGGGTTGGCGGTGGCTTCCTTCGCGCCGGCCTGCTTCCCGGCAATGATCGCGGCCAACAGCTTCAAGTCGACGATGCCCCGGGGATGGAAGATCGCCGTCGTGCTGGGTACCCTGATCGCCATCGCGCTTTCGGTGACGGGCATCGTGAGAGAAGTCGTGTCGGTCTTTGCGATCGTCGGGGCGTCGTTCGGCCCGATCTGCGGCGCGATGCTGGCCGATTATCTCCTGGCGGGGTGCAAGTGGCCCGGTCCGCGTGCCGCGTTCAATCCGGCCGGATGGATCTCTTGGGCCGTGGGCTTCTACCTGGGCGCCGTCGACCTGACCGTCGGTAAGCTCATGGGTGTTGAAGCGATCGCCCAGGGTGCTCCCTGGCTGAAGAAGCTCGCGTTCGGCGTGCCCTGCCCGGCCATGACCGCCCTGATTGCAGGCTTCGTCGTCTACCTGATTCTGGCCGTGATCGGGTTGCGGAGCAAGAGTCTCGAAATGCCGGCCGCCGAGGAAGCTGCTGCGGAATAGGATTCCGTGGACGTGAGAGACCAGTAGGAAGTAACGCGGCCCGCTGAACTGAGCGGGCCGCGTTTTTTTGCGCCGTCGGGCCGCTTGCGGCTTCGCCCGTTGGGTGATTTCGGGCGCGACCGCCGGTCGCGGCTTTATGGGCGATCCGCGACCACTGGTCGCGGCTTTGCAGAATGGAGGCGGATCACGCCTTGATGTCCGGGTTGCTGTAGCGCATCAGGGCGTCGCTGTGGTAGTTCGACGGTTCGGTCATGATGCAGCCGCGGGGGCCCGCCTGCTGCCAGTGTTTTTCGAGCGGCTTGGTGATGCCGCCGACGTCGCCGACGCCCAGCGGGTTTTCGCACAGCGCGGTCAGCGTGCCGGCCTGGCTCTTCGGCGGCGTGACCGACATTTTCTCGGTCTTCGGGCCCTCGCCGTAGGTGTAGGTGTTTCCCCAGCGGACGTGCCACGATTCCATCTTGACGCCGATTCCGGCCTCCTTGTCGCCGACGTGCCAGTGTTCGGGGATCATCTGATTCGGCAGCAGGATCATCTCCAGCGCGCAGTAGTTGGCGTCTTTGTTATTGACCCAGATGAAGCCGCCGAGTCCGACGTTGGTGAACTCGCCCGTGTTCCAGTCCTTCGCCCACATCCGCTCCCTGGCGTTCTTGAACAAGGGATAACCGGCCGCCCGGAGCATCGCAAGGTACACGTCTTTGGCGGCATCGGCGTTGAAGGTGCCGTCGGCGTTGTAGAAGTCGCTGTTCTTGTAGGACAATGCCGGGCACTTGACGACGCGTCGCCGCGGCCTTGCCAGGACCTTGCCGGCCACCAGCAGGCCGCCGAGCCCCAGCAGGCTCGCGCAGGCCGTGCGACGCTTGATCTTGATCTCTTGGCTCATAGTGAACTCCTGCTTCTTCGTGGTTATATCGAGTCAAAAACCTCGCAAGGGAGGTCCGTTTGCCATACGCTGCCCGGCAAGCATTATAGCGCCCGGCGCCCGGCGGGGCAAATCACCGGCCGGCCGGTTTCCATCAAGGATTGCCCGATCGGACAAATCAGGTATAATTGTCATTATGAGCGTGTCACACAACAAAGCGGAAGGCGAGGCGCCCGTCATGCAAGTCGCGGAGCAAAGCCCCGGGCCCGCGAGCCGGCGATGGTCCCGGGCCGAATACTACCAGATGGCCGAACTCGGCTGGTTCAACGGCCAGAGGGCCGAACTGATCGATGGGGAGGTGGTTATTGTGAATCCGCAGAAACACCCGCATGCGTCAACGGTCGATCAAGTGGCGGAAGTGTTGCGAGACACGTTTGGCGCCGGCTACTGGGTGCGGATGCAACTGCCGTTGTCGCTGGCCGCTTCTTCGGAACCGGAACCGGACGTGGCGGTTGTTTCCGGCGAGCGTGCGGAGTATACGGACCACCCTACCTCCGCGGTGCTTGTCGTCGAAGTCAGCGACACCACGCTGCAATTCGACCGCAGCCGGAAAATGAGCCTTTACGCGCAAGCGGGCATTCGCGATTACTGGCTCGTCAATCTCATCGATCGGGTAGTCGAAGTCCATCGCGAGCCGGTGGAAGATGCCGGGCAGCCGTTCGGGTTTCGGTATCGCGACGTGCGGCGGCTTTCGCCCGACGAGAAGGTCGCGCCGCTCGAGAAGCCGGAAAGCGGCATCGCGGTTGCCGCCTTGCTGCCGTGAGTTTCACCCCCGGGATTGCAATCCCGGGGCGTTTTTCCAAGGCTGCGCCGGACCGTAATTCAGAGATTGCTCAACAGCCCCAATGCTCCGACTCCGTAAAACGTGTACTCGACGTCGGCGTCGTCGTCCCAGGTGCCGGCCTGGAATCCGCCGTCGGGCCGGTCGAGCGACCGGACGAATTGCTCGGCGGCGGCGGTGTCGATCCCGTCCAGGGCATCGAGATCCTCCAGCGCGACCAGGCCGGTGAACGTGCTCAGCAGATCGGCCACGGGAATACGCGTGTTTGCCCGCAGACCGCCTTCCGGAGTCTGTGCCCCGGCGAGAAACCCGGCGGCCGCCCGTGCCGTTTCTTTCTCCAGTCCGCCGAGCATCTTGAGCAACCCGATTGCCGCGGCCGTGGGGTTGGTGCCGCTGTGCCGCATCGGATCGATCTCGACGAATCCCCCGTCGGCTCGCTGACGGCGCCGGATCATCTCGATCATCTGTTGGGGTTCGTCCGGCTCCATGCCGAGCATCTCCAGGCACGCGGCCACCAGGAACGTGTGATAGGTGCTTCCGGTGCCGCTTCGGGGCGTTTTGGCATAGCCCCCGTCCGGGCGCCGTAGCGGCGCGAAGAAGTTTTTTGCCGTCTGCTGCGGGTCGATGCCCAAATCATCAAACAGATTGTGTCCCGACGCCGCCTCGACGACCACGGCGGAAGCCAGCAGCGAGATAAAATCAATGCCGGGCAACTTGTGCGAGAAACGGCTCTTGAGAAACTCCGTTACTCGTTCGGCGGTCGCGTCGTCAAGCCTGCTCAACAGCGCCAACGCCCGGAGCGCGAAGCTGGTGTAGTACAGATCGCCCGATCCTTTGCGCCCGGCGAACCCGCCGTCACCGGCTTGAGCCCCGATGATAAATGCCGTGTGGCGAGTAAGGAGGTCTTCCGGCAGCGAGGCAACGGCCGTTGCCAACCGGAGCGTCAGGTTTGCAAGATAGGACATGACATTGTCCCAAAGTTCTGAACCCTGAACCCTTGCCCCCCGGTTCACCCCTGATACCGGAAGCTCTTCTCGTCTTCGCTGATCGAGAGCGAGCGCCGGTCGAGGATCGCGTCGGCGAGGAAGTGCAGTAGCCGGCGCAACGCTTCGTTTTCGAGCCCGTCGGCGGCGGCCCGGGCGCGCTGGTGGTGTTTCGAGATCAGGGCCGACGCTTGCCGGAAGACATCGGCCTTCTCGTACAGCTCATGCGCCCGGACAGTCCTGCTCGCGTCGTCCTTTGGGGTAAGAACCAGCGACTGCAACTCGTTGCGGTCTTTCTCGTCGAGCCCTTCCATCGCGAGGGCCCAGAGGACGGTGGGGCGGCCGCCGAGCACGTCGCCGCCGCGCTCCCGTTGGTTGGGCTGCTCGTCCTGCCAATCGTCGAGGTCGTTGATGATTTGATAGACCACGCCCAGGTGGCGCGAGAACTTGGCCGCCGCATCGCGATAAGGCTCGACCGGCCCCGCCAGACGAATACCCGCCAAAAGCGCGGCCTCGAACGCCGGGGCCGTTTTCAGGGCATAGATCTTCAGCGCATCCAGCGGCGCAAGCCGCTTGTCCCGCAACTCGCGCCACGCCAACTCCGCGCCTTGCCCCTCGCAGAGCTTCGTATGGGCCCGGGCGAACCCGGCCAGCACGTCGGACGCTACCCGGGCCCCCAACGACTCGCTCTGACCGATCACCAACCGGTACCCCAGCCCGATCAGGTAATCGCCCACGTTGATCGCCGTCGGCACCCCGTACTTGCGGTGCAGCGTGGCGTGGCCGTAACGTACCGCGTCGTCGTCCTCGATATCGTCGTGGACCAGCGACGCCTTGTGGAACGTTTCGATCGCCAAGGCGATCCGCTTGACGACGTCCGGGAGCCGGGCGACTTGCCGCTCGCCGTCCGGACCGGTACACGGTGTCTCCGCACCCGTGCCGCCGAGCGCATCGTACACCGCCAGGGTAATGAACGGCCGGGTGTGTTTCCCGCCGCTGGCGAGGAAGTCGTACGCAATCGCTTCGGTGCAGGCGATCGGCTCGATGGCGCCGATCCCTTCACCGTCGGTTTCGGCAAGCCAGCAGCCGCCACGGGCCCGCGGCACCAGGTGATCCAGCTCGTCCGGCTCGAACATCTGGGCCGCACAGCGCATCAAGTGGACGTACGTCCGAGTTTGCGCCTTCGCCGGACGGTGTGGTGTCTCGATCATCTCGATGATCGGATTTTTTTCCGCGGTCGTGTTCCGGCACCCGTTCGTCAACAACGGCACCGCCATGCAAGGAATGCCCGAAAGCAAAATCTTGTCGAACGTATTCTCGAGCACGTCGAGACATGCAACCCCCAACAGGGCGTCCACATAGCCGCCGAGGATGATCCGCATCACCGTTGGCGAGCCCTCGGCGATCATCACCTTACAGCCTTTCCGCAGGGCCTCTGCGCGGAGTTCGGTCAGGCAACAAGCTCCGCAATCCCGGCACTCCAATCCCAGCTCGTTCATCTCGGCGGGGCAATCGTCCGCCTTGCGCAGGCAGCACGGCAACAGCACCAACCGCCGGTCGTACGGAACCGCCGCCACCTGCTCGCGCCAGAAGGCCGAGGCCAACGCGACCATCGTCCAGCCGAGATACGACTCGGACAACTCCAACGAGACGAGCACCATCCGGGCGTGCGACTCCATCTCGTGCCGGGCAAGCGGACGCGATTTGTCCAGTTCCGCGGCCAGTTCGCCAGCCGCCGCCCGAATCCGATCGCGCACCGTGGAGGTACCGGGCACTTCCTTCAGGTGTTCCGTCGCGCGGCCCCCGCCGGTGACCGGCGCCGTCGAGGCGTCGGCCGGATCGTTCGAGCGGCGGAAGGAGGGTGTGGTGGACAAAGTGGCAGTGCGTCTGGAAGTCCGTAGGATGGCGGGTGACTACGATATACCAGCCTCGTCCGTGGGCATGGCGTCGGGTTGTTTCTCCTTGCTGATCCGCCGCACGGCCTGTCCCAAGGCCGCGACCGTGAAACTCAGCGGGTACATGCATTCATAATACCATAGTTTCGCGAAGTAGAAACCGATGGGCGTGCTTTCTTGGTGACGGCCGGATGCCACCGCCGCAATCAACCACTCAAGTCCTTTCTCTACCGACGGTTGGATCGACGGGTCGTCGTACGCCGCCAGCAGGGCCTCGACGCCCACGGCCGTCTCTTCCGTACTGGACACTCCAGGTTCGTTCCCGTCTCCCCATCCCCCGTCCGGGTTATTGCGGGCCGCCAGCCACTGCAAGCCACGTCGTGCAGGACCATTCTCCAGTTGGCCCAGATCCCGGTAGGCGAGCAACACCCGAGCCGTTCCATAGACGGGATTTTCCTCTTGTGGGCTCCGCTGGTTGCCAAACCAAAGGGGGACCCAACTCCCATCAGGTCGCTGGTGGCGGGCGAGGTAATCGAATCCGTCGCGGATCGATTTCTCGAACCGATCGTCCTCCATGACCGGTCGCCAAGCAGCAACGGCGCGGATGGCATGGGCGGTAAGGTCGGCCCCGCTGCGGTCGAACGGCAGCGATCCCCAGCCGCGGCAGAAGGTGGGCCAGCCACCGTCCGCGTTCTGGATCTCGAGCAGCCATCTTACGCCTTCGATGGCCGCCGCACGAATCCGTTCGCGCTGAGTCGGCGTCGAATTGTAGAACCTCACCAGAGCGAGCAGGGCGCCGGACGTATCGTCCACGTCGGGTACCGCGCCGCTGAGATCGCTCCATCCCCACCCGCCGGGCGCCGCGTGCGTGAACGGGTGCGGCTCGCGATGCTGGCATTCCAGCAACCAGTCGAGACACCCCAGGGCCCCAACGTCGCCGGTCGCCCCCGCCAGGGCCGTGATCGCGCCCGTTGTGTTCCAGGTGGCGAGATTCGTATCGATCGGCCAAGAGCCGTCTTCGCGCACCGAATTCAACAGGAACTTCACGCCGTTGCGCACAACCGGATGATCGCCCCGGCCCGTGTCCGCAAGACTCATCACCACGAAGCTCGTCAGCGGTATCGCCTCGATAAATCCTCCACCGGCCGGTTGCATTTGCTCGAGCACCTTCAGGCTTTTTCCCACCGCAAGGCGGCGTATGGTCCGGGTGGCCGGATTGAGCGGCTTCCGGCGGAAGAACCGCGCTTGACCGATTGCCACCAGGGCGGGGATCGCGTAGCTGACCACCGGCAATCGCAGGAGCCGAAGCATCTTGTGCGGGAAGCAAGCCAACTCGAAGGGCAGGGGGGGGACGCTCTTCCACGGGACAAGACCCGCCAACGCGCAGTTCGTCAGAATCGGCACGGCGAACGTCTTGTCTTTCCCGTAGCGGCGACGCAAACCGTCGAGGCCGCCTTGCGAATCGATGTAGCGCCGGACGCGATCGAGCAGCTCGCCGTGGTGCTCAGCCGCCCCGGCCAGGTGAAACGCCGCCTCAACCAGCATCGTCGTCGCGATGTTCGAGAAACTCTTGTCGGTGTCGCCAAAGCCGCCGTCTTCGTTCTGACAACGGGCAAGCCACTCGATGGCCCGGCCGGAGAGTTCCTGGCAAGCGTTGCGCAGGTTTCCCTCCGCGCTGTGACCGGCAACGATCGACAATGCGCTGGCGGCGGTCGCCGTCGACAGCGCCGAAGCCGACAGAAACCCAACCCAATGTCCCTCCGGCACCCGGCGGGCCAAGAGGTCGCGCCGGGCGGTCTGGTAGGCATTCGTGAGTTGCGTTGCGTCGATCATGCTTTCGGCGATTTGGGCAACGGGCGCGGTTCCCGGTCGGCAAACGTCTCCGCATAGAGCAATAATGATAATCCGGGGCGGGTGACGAGAGAAGCGTCAATTCTCATTTCAGCTTAGGAACAGCAAAGAAGGGGGCACCTGCCCCCGGACGTAACGTGCTGCTCTTGCTGGCCGGGGGCAGGTGCCCCCTCCTTTGTTCTTTTCGGTGACCGCGATATGTTCTTTTCGGTGACCGCGATATGTTCTTTTCGGCAACCGCGATACCCCACAATCGGGCGGATAGCCGAGCACCAGAGCCGTTTCGCTGATATAATCAATATCAGCGTTCTCCCAAACCGCGATTCTTTCACCACCGACCTTTGGCCGCCATCGACCGTTCCCCCCATGTTACTACGCCTCGCCTACCGGGTATTCACCGAGGTTTCGCCGCGATTGGCCCTCCGCGCGGGGTACCTTTGGGTACTGAAAGGTGGCCGGGCAATCCGCGCCTATAAGCGGCGTGTTCGGCAAGGCCAGTTGTTCCCCCCGTTTCTCTTTTTCTCCGTGACCAACGCCTGCAACCTCCACTGTCACGGCTGTTGGATCAACGCCAAAGGGGGTAAGCGGGAACTCTCCGAAGAAGACATTGACGGGATGATCGCCGCCGGAAAGCGGCAGAACTCGTACTTCTACACACTGCTCGGCGGCGAGCCGATGCTTTACCCGAGGCTCTGGGAGGTGATCCGCCGCCACCGGGATTGCTACTTCCAGATTATCACCAACGGGATGTTTTTCGACGAGGAAAATGCCGACCGGATTTGCCGCCTGGGAAACGTCACGCCGCTGGTGAGCATCGACGGCTTCGAGGCCAACAACGACGACCGCCGCGGCCGGGGTGTCTTCCGGGCGGCCATGGAAGGGATCGCCCGGCTGAAGAAGCGAAAAATACTCTTCGGCGTGGCAACCACGGTGACCGGGCAGAACATGGACGAAGTGTTGACTGACGAGTATGTGCGGGAGATCATCCGCCGCGGGGCCATGTATCTCTGGTACTACGTCTATCGCCCGGTCGGTCCCGATCCGTCGCCGCGTTTTTGCGTCGAGCGGGAGCAGATGCTCGAAATCCGCAAGCGGCTGCTCACGCTGCGGCGCAAACACCCGATCATCCTGATCGACACCTATTGGAACGCAGAGGGCGAAGCGGTCTGCCCGGCCGCGCTGGGGATGGGGTTCCACATCGGCCCGGGTGGCAGCATCGAGCCGTGCCCGCCGCTTTCCTTCGCCTGCCAGAACATCCGCGACAACGATCGCGACTTGTTCAAGACAATCAACGAGAGCGATTTCCTCCGCGGTTTCCAGAAGTTTGTCAACGATCGCACGAAGGGTTGCGTGATTCTCGAGTATCCACAACAGCTTATCGAGTATGTCCGCACCCAAGAAGCCCTCGACACCAGCGGCCGCGATGCCGCGGAGGAAATCGCCGCCGGCACGCCGCGCACCAGCCACCACTTGCCCGGAGAAGAAATCCCGGAAGATTATTGGCTCTATCGCTTCTTGAAAAAGAAGTTGTTCTTTGGTATGGGTGGATACGGATAGGATCAAGGGGGCTGGGGATGTTGCTCACAAGACAAAAAACCGCTGCTTGGACTAAACTTGTGGCATTGTTCGCCAGTTGTGCGTGCGATGCAATAGCCCATGCCGGTGCTGGCGGGCCAGACAACCTCGATCTGGCAAAGACCGTGGTGGTCGGAACCATCACGGATATCGAAATAAAGGAGGAAATAGCAGGAAGACACGGCGGGAAGATGGTGATTGGAGAGGCTACCATCGCCGTCAGTGAAACACTCAAGGGCGAGACCGCTGCGACCGTGACCGCGACGGTGATATCACACATGGACCGCGAGTACGCCGCGACGTGCGCCCAGGCCGGAATTCCAGTCTACAAGGCAGGCGACAGCGGGATTTGGGTGATTGTGAACGAGGACAGTTCCAACGGTTGTGTTATGCGGCCGAAATCGAGTCTTTCGCGCGTCAAGAAGCACCTGGAATACCTCGAAAACAGACAATGGTCCGCTCCCGTGAACGGCTTGCAGGCCTGGGCTGCGTTGACGGGAGAACGGCGCCGGTCAGCGAAGTTTGCCGTCAAGAACGTGGCGGAAGAAACGATCGGCCTTCCATCGCCGCTCTACAAGGGCGTTCTCACGGGAGTTGTGGAAGACGAGAACGGGAATTGCCGTCCTCTGCTTGGAGTGGGGCAACCCCTTGACCGGCCGGAACCGCCGCGGGTTACCTGCACCCCCATTGAACCCGGGGAGATCCAGTATGTGCATCCTGATGGGATAAACCAATTCTATTTTTGCTTGCCAAACGACTTGCCGTCCGGCAAATACACGATGCGCATCACTCTCGCCAACGACCGTCCCGGTCGTACAAGGTGGCGCGAACCCACGCAAGCGTGGCAGGGGGAAGTGACGAGTCCGCCGGTGATTTTCGTGAAGAAGGGGAACAACATCTGGGTCGAAGGGGAGGAATATCCCTGGAGTTTGTGGCAATGGATCGCGATGGTCTATATCCTCTGCGGGTTTGCAACCTTTGCTGCCTTCCTTCTCCGGCGCGCCCTCTCGAGCCCGGGAAACCGGCGACTGAACCTTCCGTGGTTCGTGATGACGTTTGTGTTCGCGCTGATCCTGTGGCCCATCTTGCTCGTTGCCTTGGCGTGGATGGTCAAATCCAGAATTTCTGAAAGCAGAAAGGGCCCGCAGGGGGCGCCCTCCTAGAAGTGGAGAAGCGGGGAAACACCCTGCAAACGAAAAAATGGAACGGGAGTCCGACTACTCCACCCCCTGAAAATCCCCCGTGTCGTCCGCCTCCAGCACGATTTTCCATCGTTTCCGGCACTTCGGATTCCGGCATCGCCGCCGTACCGGATGGCCTCGTTTCCCTTCCGGAATTTTCTTCAATCCCGAACCGCAAGGACAGGAGAAAACCACTCCGTTGTGAACCCGTCTGCCGGCGATCTTCATTGTTCGGCCACTACGCCTTTCTCGGCCTTGCCCGCTCGTCGTCAATCGAAACCGGGGGTGTACCGAAGATGACGAACTCCAACTCCTCTCCAACGTCAGCCTCCAAAGCGTGTGGGATACCTGCCGGGATCACGACAACACTGCCGGGGCGAAGCGGCTTCACCTTCGCGTCGAGCGTGATTGTGCCGGTTCCCGAAAGCACGTAGTACACTTCGTCATAACCGGCGTGGACGTGCGTCAGCCCTTTGGTGACGTTGACAACATGGACGTTTGCAATCCCGCCCTCGCCACCGGTCACTACACGTTGAACATGACCGAACGGACATTCAAGGGGGTCGGTTTCGTCACGATGGCGGACGAGGGGCCGTTTGGCGGGTTCATCGGGCATGGTGCGCTTCTCCTGGTTGGCTGATTGTACTCCGACGCGTCGGAGCACGCAACGAGGATCCCCTCGTTCCACACGTTCAGCGGGCGGACTTGCCCGCCGTTACGACTGGATGCCAATCGGCGACACTATGGCAACGGCGGGCAAGTCCGCCCGCTGAACGGCATCTCATACCGCGAGTGCAAATTATGGCACAACCACAACTTCCGGGGCTATCTGCCGAAACACAAAATTCTGCCGTTTCTCAGCGAGAGGTAAAGCCGCCCGTCGCCCGCAGCCATGCCGTCCCAGACGGGCGGAGCATCGAGCCGCCGTTCGCTCAGGGTCTTGCCGTCGCCGCACGAGACGACCCGCAGCAGCCCGCCCTTTTCCCCCTCGAATTCCGCGTTGCAGGGAGCCGACGGATCGCTCCGATCGATCCTGTCCGGCATCCCGCCGACGAACAGCACCTCGCCCGCACGGAGCATCGCCCTGGGACGCATCGGCAGATCGACCATCCACTTAAACTCGCCAACCGGATTCCTGAAGTCGGGCAGCGACTTCTCTTCCGCCCCGAGATCGGCCCGTTCTCGTGCGAAAAGGGCGTACTTGCCCTTCTTCCCCTTTTCTTTCTTCAACCTTATCAGGTGGCTGCGCTGCACTCCCCAAACAGTCTTGTCGCCAAGGACCATCATGAGCCCGTAGGGAACGGCGAGCGACTTGTTGTTTTTGCGACCCGAATGGGCAATCCAGGAGTACGCGATCGGGGTCCGGCTGAAATCGCCCGTGCCAAGCACCCAATGCGACCGGTGGTTCTCCGCGCCGTCCAGCAGACTGGAGGTCGAGAAGAGATGGGGGAGCTTGTCCTCTTGCTCGACGAGTTTGCCGTCGAAGCGCACGTGTTGCATGAAGACCGATTCGCCGCCGGCAACCAGGACGTCGGTCCTGGCCCCGCTCATCGAAAAGGCATCGCTGCGGTCGGGGGCCGTGAACGTCTTGTAGTCGGTGCCGTTTTGCGAGAACTTCGCTTCCATCTTGAGCCGTTCCTCTTCCGGCGGCGGCGGGGTCGCCGTCGCGTGCCCCGTTTCGACGCGGGTCTTGCAGAGCACCTTGCCGGTGGCGGGCTCGAGGCCGTAGAGCATGATGCCGCCGTCGAGATGGGAAGATCTCCCCGCCGCGGCGTACGCAATACCGTCCTTGACGAGAACGCTGCCGTGAACCGGCCAGAGCGATTCGACCTGGTCGAACGCCACGGCGTTGATCTTCTGCGGCGCCGCCAGAAACCGCCAGGCAAGTTGGCCGTCGGACGCCCGAAGGCAGTAAACCCATCCGTCTCTCGAACCGAACAGCACGAGCCCCCGGTAGAACGTCGGCGGCGAATCGACGCGCCCGCCCGCCGTGAGCTTCCAGAGCACTTTGCCGCCGGCGGCATTCAGCGCACAGACGGTGTGGGCGTCGACTTGCGCAACAAATACCTTGCCGTCCGCCACCGTGATGGCACTCAAACGGCCGCCGATGTCCGCTTCCCAGAGGAGTTTCAGTCCGGAAGGGACTTCTGCCGGAGTCGATCCGCTTCGCATGGGATCGTGCCGGTAGGTGGGCCAATCGGCGGAAAGCTGAGAGCGGAAAGCCGAAAGCTGAGACGAGGCGTCGTCATAAGCGGGGCCTCGCTGAAGCCGCGACCCCTCTTCTGCTTTCTGCTTTCTGCTTTCTGCTTTGCCGGCCAACGCCCAGAATCCGTACAGCTTCGCTTCCATGTAACATCCGCAGGAGTGCGGCGGGGCGTAGATGAGCCCGTTGCACGGCAGGACGCCGACCCGGCACGTCCCCCGAACCCAGTTGTTGCGGGAATGGTTCTCACCCTTCAGGTCGATCATTTCGATCCCTCGCTTGCTCGTGAGGATATACCTGCCGGTCGCCTTACCGGGATAGCACCGGTTGTGATGTCCCAGGGTCCACAGCTTCTCGATGACGGGATTCTCCCGCTTGACTTCTCCGGTGCGCAGGTCCAGACCTTGAGCGAAATCGGGGCCGCACCAGACCAACCCGTCGATCACGTAGATCATGCCGGGAAAGCTCTCCAACCCGGGGCGGTAGGCGGTCTTCCACAACACGCGGCCGTCGTCGGCCGACAGCGCGGCCAGAATCCCGCCGTAATCCTTCACGGGCGGATGCGACCCGAGGTAGTCCCACTTGTCGCGGTTGAGAATCGCGGGGTCCTGCCCGCCGTAGGAGCAGAGCACGACGCCGTCGTTGACGACCAGTCTGGCCCGTGGCCAGTTGAGCCGTTTCCTCGGGCCGTCGATTTCCGGAGTGAACCGCCAGAGTTCCTTGCCCGTTTTCGCTGCAAGACAACGGATGTCTTTGTCGGTCTTGAACAAGACCTTGCCGTCGGCGGCGGCGAGTGTCAGCGGGACGATGGCTGCGTCTTTTTCGGGCTCCCATTGCCAGAGCAACTCGCCCGTGTCCGCCCGGATCGCCACGACCTGCTTCCGGCCGTTGACGGCGAACAGATGGCCGTCGTCGATGATGACCTCTTCGACACCTTCGGTGCCCGAACAGTTGCGAATGATCTTGCCGGTTGCCGCATCCAGCGAGCTGAGCGGCTCGCCCGTTCCGAGCGGGGCATAGACCCGGTTGCCACCGGCGATCAGTGTTCTCCACACCCTTTCCAGGCGGCGCTCGAACTTGCCGACCTTCAGCGGTTGTTTCCATAGCAACACGCCGCTTGCGGCATCGCGGGCCGCAAGGACCCACCGGCTCGGCACCGCGATGTTCGCCGCGGTCGCCTCATCGACCATGTAGAAGATTCTCCCCTTTGCGGAGACCACGGCGCGGATGGTCGGATTGCTGCCCTTGTCGGCGTGGTGGTGGCGGGTCCATTTCGGCCCGGCCAGCCACTGCATGTGCCGCGGCGGCCCGACACGGCTGTCTTCGGCGACGCCGTTGTTGTCGGGGCCGTGAAAGTAATGCGTCCACTCGTCGATGTCTTCGGGGCGTGGTTTGACCGTTTTTGCCCACCGGCCGCCCGACTTCACGTAGGCCGTACCGCCGGGTGCCAACACCCGCACGACCTCCTCTTGCGGAACCCTGCCGAGGTCCTCGGCCACGAGCAAGTTCACGAGGTTGTCGACGTACGGCAGCCGTTCGCCCTCGAGTTGGTCGACCGCGACCTTGCCGTAAAGCCCCGTCTTGCGAATATTCTGCCGGGCCTTGGCGACGTTGGCGGCGTCGGTGTCCAAACCGTGGACCAGGTAGCCGTCGCCGGCGCGCAGCGCGGCCGTCAGCTTGCCGTCGCCGCAGCCGACGTGTACGACCAGCCCGCCTTGAATGCCGGTCTCTCTGAGAATGCCGGTCGCCACCGCTCGTGAGTCAGGGTCTTCTACCGCCGCCGCCGAAGCCGTGGAAAAGGTCCACGCCAGGGCCAGCGCAGCGATAGAAAAGCAGCAGGCACACTCCGTGTGCCGTCCACGATGAAGGGAAAAACCGTGTTCTCTGCGAAATGTCCGCATGTCGTCTGCTCCAGTTGTCTGGGTGGCTGAGGCCGTCCGGGTGCCGGGGCAAAGCGCAGCGGCGCCCCAGTGGGTGGCAGAGTCCGTTTAGCCCGGGCGTCGTGCCGTTTCGTTGCGGTCGGAAACCCTCTCGGGCAGATCCCTCAAACCTCCTTCCACTGGCCCGGAATGGGGACGGGGAATCGGCCCTGCTCGTCCGGTTTGACGGGCACGGGGCTGTCGGCGTTCAGCTTGTCGAGGTAGTCGCAGAACCGGAAGCTCGACTGCATCATCTGGTCCCACGTAACGATTTGCCCCGTGTGGCAGGCGGCCCGGCCCATCAGCGTCGTCAGGTCCGAATAGGCCGCGCGCTTGGCCTCGTTGTGAGGCTTATCGTTGCGGATGCTGGCGATAAAATCGTTCCATTCGTACTGCCAGGGGCTGACGGCGTCGCGCGTCGGGGTCCAGGAGATGTTGCCCTTTTCGATCCGCTGGTCCTTGAACATGTGGACGGTGGCCGCGTGGACGTTGCCGGAGAACTGGGCGGCGCACTTGGTGCCGTGGATGTACGTGGCGAAGTCGCCCCGGCACTTGTTGATCCGGCGGAAACCGCAGAATGCCTTGGTGCCGTCGGCGAACGTGTATTCCATCGAGTAGACGTCGATGTTCTGGCCGCAGTCCTGGCTGTGGGGCACGCGACCGCCCAGGCCGTTGCACTGGACGGGCCAGCCGTCCTTGATCCAGCAGCACTCGTCGATCTGGTGGATCAGGTAATCGACCATGTGGCCCGACCCGACCCAGAACAGGTGAATCCGGCCGAAGTTGAGCTGGCTCATCAGGTTGGTGGCATTCTCGCCCTGAGGTCTGAGCCAACCGGCGCCGCCGAGTCGGTTGGCGCGGACCAGCGTGATGTCGCCCATCTCGCCGTTGCGGATTTTGTCGATCAGGGCCTTGCGCGCCGGCGAGTGGCGGCACTGCAACCCGGCGGCGATCTTGGCTCCGTTCTTCTCTGCTGCCTCGCCCGCCCGCAGCACCTGGTGCAGACCGCCCGGATCGGCCGCAAACGGCTTCTCCATGAAGACGTTGATGCCCTTTTTGGCGGCATACTCGACGTGGACCGGCCGGATGTACGCCCGCGTCGTACACATGGCCACGTCGCCGGGCCGGAGCGTGTCGACCGCCTTGCGGTACGCGTCGAAGCCGAGGAACTTCCGCTCCTCCGAGACGTCGATCTTGTCGCCGAACTGCTTCTTCAGCGCATTGTACCTCGAGGAAATCTTGCTTTCCAGCAGATCGGCCATGGTGTAAAGCTTCACCGGCCCGCTGTCGGGTACCGATAGGGCGTCCTTAACCGCGCCCGAGCCGCGCCCGCCGCAGCCGATCAGCGCCAGGCGAATCGTGTTGTCTTCTGCGGCGTGGACGGCGGGTGTCATGCCGCCGAGCATGACCGCACCCGCGGCGAGCGAGCCGCCTTGTTGAAGAAACCGTCGACGGGTGGGGTTCGGGGCGTCGTTGGATCGTGTCATGTCATTTTCCTCGGTTGATGGTGTTCTCGCGAGGGCGAATTCCCGCACGCCCCCTGCCTCCATCCGTCTAATATCACGCACGGCAGGCGGCGATGTCAAGTCTTACTTTTGGGGTAGCCACGGTCGCCAGACCGTGGGAATTCCCACGGTCTGGCGACCGTGGCTACCCCAACTTCAAAATCCAAAATCTTACAAAGCAGTAGCTACTTCGCGCCAACGGTTTTCTCCCGGCGCACGGTGTGGATTTTACCTCGCCAGGCGATCCTCGGGTCGCCAAACCCGTGGAATATTCTGACCGCATCGGCCCCGGCGAAGCTTTCCGTTTTGAGGGGGCGGACGGTAAACATTGCTCCGTCCGGGTAAGTTCGTCCGCCCCATTTCCGGGCGTAGAACGCGACGAACGACGGACCTTCGACGGCGAAGCCCCACGGCGGCAGCACCACCTGCCCGCCGAGTTCGGTCTCGATCGTCACCTCGCCGGCGCCGAAGTTGACGGTTGCCTGCGTGGCCTTGCCGCCGCTGCCGTAGGTGGCCCGGCGGAGCTTGCCGTCTTCGGACAGAAACTCCAGCTTGGTTAGACGCTGGAAGGCCGTGGCCGCGTGCAGCGGCCCGAGCACTTCGTGCGTATTCTTGATGAACACGTCGGTCGGGTGCATCCCTTCGGCCCAGCCGCGATCGCAACGCACGAAGGCGGCCCGCGCCGGCGACTTGCCCGGCGCTGCGGGCAGGAGCTTGATCTCCGGATCGACTTGCAGCCGGCCGAGGCACACCCGCCGCTGATCGTCGCAGCCGGGCAGCCTGGCGCGAGTGCCCGCGCCCTTCGCATCGTACAGCCCGGCATAGACGTCCACCACCTTGTCCTGCAAGGCCGGCGGGATGGTGATCGTCCGCGGGGAAATCGCGACCGGTTTCCCCTTCCGCCACGCAGAAGTCGGCGGGTCCGGATCGCGGTCATCCTGGAACCGGATCTCCTCGCCCGTGCAGAAGTGTACGAAAATCCGCCAGTCGCGGTCCACGTCGCGCTGGACGTCCCACGTGTAGCGGATGCGGAATGCCCGCTTGCCGGCCGGCTCGAGCGCAGCGATCCGCGGCTTGACGGGAACGGCGTCTCTGTCCGCCGCATCCTGCTGCCAGTACAGATGGTCGCCGATGCGGTGATAGTGCAAGGGCCGGGCACACAGCACGTGATGAGCGACGTAGTCGGCCGCCGCGCTATCGGCGTAGCCGTATTTGCCGTAGCAGATCTGGCAATCGTGGTAGACCATCTCGAAAAACGGGATCACCGTTGCACCGAGAGTCTCGGGTTTGAGATTGTGGTACGCCCGGCCCGAGACACCCACGTTGCCCTCGAAGAAATCGCTGTGCGGCAGCGCCCATTCCCGCCCGCACTCGCTGCCGAACAGCCCGAACAGATCGCGTGCGTAGTCCGACAGCTTGATCTTCCACGCGATGTCGGTGTTGCGGTTGACGGGGCATTTCGGATCGGCGCTCTCGCGCGGGCCCGCGGCGTAGGTCGTGTCGATGAAGTAAGACCACGGGTCGAAGAGCCTCTTGATTGCCGGCAGGTTTTGCTCGCGCCGGGCCAGTTCGTGCTGATACGGCGCGGCGACCAAATACGCCCGGCCGCCGAGCCAGCGACCCCCTTTCTTGAGGTTACCCCGGGCGTCCTTCTCGATGTATTTCGGGTTCCAGCTCTTGGCGTCGCGGTACATGTCCTGGTAGTTGTCGTGCAGGCAGGCGACGTAACCGAGCCGCTGGATCCGCCGGACGGCGTCGGCCAGCTTCTCGTTGCCGCCGCACTCGGGGTTGGCCGGCAGGTTGTCCGGGTGGCGGCAATCGTAGCCCCCTTCGGTCCACCCGCCCAGCATGAAAAGGCAACGGTCGATCCCCAGATCGTTGCGCAGATGCTCGGCGATCCGGGCGGCCTCGTCGAACGTCCACCGGACCTTCACCGATTCGTCCCTGGTGCTCTCCTCGTTACGCCGCCGGGCAAGACACGTCCAGAGTTTGGCGTTCGACGCGCCGACCAGCAGTTTCGCGTGCGGCTGGCGGGCGATCTTCCCGCGGAGCGTGCCGGCCGGCTTCTTGTCCTCGGCAATGCGGCGGTAGCCGGCGGCGACCGTGTTCCAGTCGCCCTTGCCCAGCGGCGTGAATCGCACGCGGCGGGCCGTCCGGCGCATCCGCAGATTCGTGGTGAGGATCTGCCGGTACGGCTTGTCCTCCGCCCGCTCCGACCGGAGGTCTGCCCAAACGTACGCGTCGTCCCACGAGACCACCAGGCACGATCCGGACTTCACGAAGCCCAGCATGTTCATGTGGAGGCCTTCGTAGTCGCTGGTGCCGAAGGTCCGCCGGAAGCCCTTGCCGCTGTCGGCGCGGAGAAGCAACCCCTCGCGGCACGGGACCACCGCACGGCCGCCGTCCTTGTCCGTGACGTCGAGCAGGCCGTCGCCCATGCGGATCTCGCCCGGCGATCGGGTTTCATAACGGATTTCCAGGGTTCGGCCGGCATCGACCAGCTCGAAGACGATGGCCGCGCCGCCGGTCCCCTCCAGCCGCAACGCGTTCTCTTGCACATCTGCCGATCGGAACCCGCCGGCGAACTCCTCGGCACGGCCGGCCGGCGCGTCGCCCGCGGTCGGCCAGCGGACGCCCGATCTCTTGTCCGCCAGCGACCAGCGTGCCGTTCCGGGGTCCACCTCCACCGTCATCGCGCGGCTCTCGATCCGCAGCGCCTTGCCCTGTTCGGCCGCGGCGCCCACCACGAGAATCAAGATCGGCAGAACAGGCGCGAGGAGGTGTCTCGGTCGCACTCGAATCTCCTTTCGCTGCGACTCCTTGACGCAGATGCTCTTGCTCCAGGGCATGGTATTGAATATAGGCAACCGCCTCCACACCGTCAAACGATGCCCGGTTTTCGCTTGCAATGGGCCCCCGGGTCGGCCATAATGGCAGACGTGTATTCCGCGTAAAACGGCAAGCGGTTTGGGCGCGGGGACATAAAGCCGCGACCGCTGGTCGCGCCCTGCGCCGCGGCGACGCGACCGGTTACGCCGTGCGCGACCAGCGGTCGCAGCTTTATATCCTGTATGGTTCCGGCTCATCCGGGTTAGGCAGCAAAGGTGCATCATGGCCAACAGGCAATCTTGGACGACGGCGGTTATGGCCGGCTCGGCAATCGTTGCCGGCGTGTTGCTGATGCCCGGTGATGCGATCGGGGAGGGTGCGTCGAAGAAAACGCCCGTGCCGGCCGGCGCCGCGCAACAGGCCGTCATCCGGCAGCTCGACGAAATCTACGGCCTGTCCAAGAAACGAACGGACGAAGAGAAACTCGCCCTGGCCAAGGAGTTGTTCGACCTGAGCAGGAAGTCCCGGGGCAAGCCCACCGAGCAGTTCGTGCTGGCGCGAAAGGCCATGGAGCTGGCCGCCGACGGAGGCGATGCAATGTTCATGCTCCGCGTGATCGACTTTATCAAAGACCGCTTTGAAACGGACTCCCTGGTGGTCAAGGGAAAGATGCTCAAGTCGTTCGCCGAACGGGCCGCCGACAAGCGGCGGGTCGAGTCGCTGGTGAGGGCCGCGCAACTCTATGTGAACGAGGCCCTGGCCGCACAACAATACGATTTCGCCGTGAGTGTGGCCGGCTTGACGCACAAGACCTGCCAGCGCGCACCGGGAAAGGACTTTCGCAAAGCGGCGCTCGATCTCCGCCAGAGGGTCCGGAAACTCCACGACGAACACGAGGCGTTCGAAAACGCTACGCTTGCCGTCAAAGCGGACCCGGACGACCGGAAGGCACACCTCGCCCTGGGACGCCTGTTGGCCTTCGGCCGGGGTGATTGGCAACGGGGGATGCCGCATCTGGCCAAGGGCAGCAATCCCGACCTTGCGGTCCTTGCCGAGCGGGACCTCGCCGCGCCGCCCGAGCCCGCGGAACGAGTCAAGCTGGGCGATGCCTGGTGGAGCCTTGCCGAAACCCGCCAGGGAGAAGAGAAAAACGCTATGATGTGCCGAGCCGGCTTCTGGTATAAAAAGGTTCGGTCCTCGGTCACCGGACTCAGCAAGACCAAAGTCGACAAAAGGCTCGCGAAGATCGCCGAGATCGGGCAACCCGTTGCCGGTGCGCCGGTGGTGGAGCCGGTTCCCTCGTGGCCCGGGAAGGTGCCGGGGCTCGTGGTCGCCTGGAAGCGGGGTTTCGGGCCGCAGAAACTGATTGCTCCCGCCGGCGGTCCCAAGTGGCGTCTCGAACCCCGGGGCGCGGCGAAGCTCGATAGCCGCGGAGCCATGGTGCTCGCCAAAGGGGCGGTCATCGTTCACGGCGGAAACGACGCGCTCCTGGCGGCCTGCAAGGCCACGAATGAACTCACCGTCGAGGCCGTCCTGAACGCCGCAGACGTCGAGCAGGGCGGCCCCGCACGAATCATCTCCTTCTCCACCGACGGCCACTCCCGAAATTTCACGCTCGGCCAAAGCGCCGATAAGTTGATCTTTCGCCTCCGGACGCCCCAGACCGGCAACAACGGCTCAAGCCCGGAAACGACCCTGTGCCGCTTCAACGCCGGCGTGCCCCACCACATCATCGTCACCTATCGGCCGGGACAACTGGTCTGCTACTTCAACGGCCAACAGGCCCTCGCAACTCCCGCCGTACAAGGAGATTTCAGCAATTGGAGCAACCACCAACTGCTGTTCGGCGATGAATGGAAAGACAAACGCGACTGGTCCGGAACCCTCGAACTGGTTACGATCTCCAGCAAGTTTACCGACCTGGACGAGGCCCGGCGGCGGTTCCGCGCGGCACAGTCGGCGCTGAAGGGGAAATAGACGCAAAACGGCCCTGAAATGCGCGCGGCCGCGTAACGGAAAACCTCGGCGTCCGGACGGCTTTGCAGAAAGGTGAAGGAGAACACGGCAATGGAACGGCGAGAAATCGTGATGCGGGCCATTGAATTCCGAAAACCGCCCCGGCTCCCTTTCTGGCAGGCGGTCGTCGACGACGTGCCCAGCGACGTCTGCGACTGCTGGGAGATGGACCGCCAGAAAAACGGCTGGTTCTTCGATCCCAACTCCTGGCCCGACCGCCACCGGGTCATGGACGACTGGGGGTGCGGTTGGGAGGGCTCCGACGCCGAGAACATGGGCCAGGTCAAACACCACCCGTTGGCCGACTGGTCCAAACTGGACTGCTACTCGCCGCCCAACCCGAGAGATCCCTACTATTTTGAACGGCTCGAAGACGAAATGGCCGGGGCCAGCGACCGCTATGTCGTTGTGACCAGCCATTTCACCCTCTTCGAAAGGTTCGACATGCTCCACGGCTTCAGCAGGACGCTCGAAGACCTCTGCCTGGAGCCGGAGAAGTGCGAAAAACTGCTCGACATGATCCTCGAGTGGAAACTCGAACACTGGGACGAGCTGCACCGCCGCCACGGCGACCGCGTCGGAGGGCTCTTTGTCACCGACGACTGGGGCACGCAGGAGTCGACCCTCATAAGCTGCGACATGTTCGAGCGGTTCTTCGTCCCCCGCTATCGCCGGTTGGTCGATGCCGTCCACGACAAAGGCTGGCACCTGATGTTTCACAGTTGCGGCAAGATCAACGACTTCGTGCCCTACTTCATCGGCCTGGGCATCGACGTGGTCAACATGCAGCAGCCGCGGACATACGGCATCCGCGAGCTGGGCGAGCGGTTCGCCGGAAAAATCTGCTTTCTTACGACGGCCGACATTCAAAAGACCCTGCCCCAAGGAAATCTCGAAGAAGTCCGCGAGGAAATCCGCGAGCTGATCGAGCATTGGTCCACCCCCGACGGCGGCTTCATCGTCTTCAACTACGGCATGGGCGAGGCCATCGGCGTTCCGCAAGAGACCACCAACGAGATGTTCCGCGAGTTCGCCCGGCAGATGGATTACTGGAACGGCCGTGCAGAACATCGATAGGGGCTTGCATCGCGGCGTTCCGCAAAGCGGGGCAAGTCCTCGAAGGGAACGGCGCCGGTTACGCCCGCGCCACGACCCACCGGCACAATGCCGGCGCTACGGAGTCGATTGCAGGCTCTGCTTGATCGTGTCGGCACAGGGATCGCGCACGGGTTTGACGTTCTTTCCGGCATTTGCCGGCTTGAACGTTTCACGGCCGGCGATGGCCTTGGACAGACCTTCCAACCACGTGCGCTTCTGATCCGGGTCCTTCAGGGAATTGCCGACCGCCTTAATCTTGACGGCCAGCACGCGACAGTCCTTGAGGTTACGCTCGCCCGCCACCGATTCTTCCAACTCGGCGGCGACCCGCTCGAGAACAGGCCCGATCAGCTCCCCTTCCGCCGCCATCTTCTGACCGGAAAGGCGGGCCAAAAGCGGCAATGCGGGATGGGTGGCCACGCGGTAATTGTGACCGAAGTACTTCTCGTGCCCCTGTCCCCGTTTCCACAAACCCAGGGCCCACTGCTTGCGTTGCTTCGCGTCCTTGATGCAGTCCGCCGTGGCCTTGATCCCGGCCGCCATCCTTTTGCAGTCGGCGTCATTCTCGCGCGAGGCCCTCGTTGGCACGACGTCCAAGTGGTTGGTGAAGTCCCGCTCCGTGCGCGACAGCAGCGCGGGCAACCCGTCCAGCGCAAGGCGGTAGGCCACCATCGCCGCGGGCACGTTGCATTTCTCTTCCTCCAAAAACGCCAGAACCTCACCGGCGGCCTCTTTGTCCTCCGGGACGGGCAGCTTCGCTATCCTGGCCAGCATCCTGTTCTTGACGGTCGTATTGTAGAGACCCTCGGTCGGACAACCCGGCTTGCCGGCGGAAGACGCCAGCTTGGCCAGGAAACCCTCCCAGAATCGTACCTGCTCCTGCGGCGCGGCCATGGTATTCTGGGCCGCGTCGACAAGGAGAAAGTTGTAGGGGTTCAGGGCGAGCCCGCTTTCCAGGAGTTTCACCCCGTGAGTCTCGCGCTGGGCCTCCGGAAGCAGGCGGAAGAGGGCATAGGCCGCCATGGAATCGAGGTAAGGCTGCACACCGTAGTTCACCGCCCACGCAACGCTCTGGTGGTACACCATGGGCTTGCGGTGATGAAACGAGATCTCATAGCCGTTTTTCCTGCCGGTCCGCTTGAACGCGTCTTCGAAGGGCCAGGGCGTGAATGGCGTTGTCTTCTCGTCGCCGCCGGTGGCGTATTGTCCGCCTTGGCAGCTATAGGTGTTGCTCTTGGGGTCGTAACGGTAGGCGACCATGGCGCAATGGCCCGGCTGGACGGCCTGGGAGGCCGGAATCCCCAGCGTGTTGTGGCTGCGCGAGGAGATAGCGCCCATCGTCCCGCACACGCCGCCGTCCTTCAGCATCATCTGGATGGTGGCATAGGTGAAGGGGTACGGCTTCAGACGCCGCGCGGACTGCATGGCATGTTGCTGGGCGATGCCTCCGATGTATTCACCGTGCGTCCGGAACTCCCCGTGGTCGCGGAATGCCGCCCAACGCTCCTCGCGCTCGCGCAAGGGCTGGCGGTTGGCCACGAGCATGGTCAGGATCGGCCAGGGCGCGGTCAGGGGAAAACGCGGCCACTTGCGCTCGGCCTGGAGCCCTGGTGGAAACTCGTATTCGTGGTTTCGGATAAGATACAAACATCGCTGGGCCGGCGACGGGAACGGGTCGCGCTTTGCCGGCAACAACCCCTTGGCCTCGTAGGCGGTGCGGAACATCCGGTAGGCCTCGTCGATCTTCCGGTACTGCTCGCCGCGGACCATGTCCCGGCTGTTCCAGTGGACGATCCGCTCGCCGCAATCGATCCGGACATCCTGCCCCTTGGCCTTCATGTAGGCGTTGAACTTCTGCTGAAGCTCTTCACAGGCCAGCACATCGGCGGCGTAAAGTCCGCGGGTGCGCGTCCCGGTGGCCGGGACTTTCTTGGCCTTCTTATTCTTTGGAGCGGGAATGGCAATCCCGCGGTCGTCGTACTTCAGTTCAGGCTTCTCTTCCTTGTGGCCGGTCACGACCTCCTCTTCGATCGTGTTCTCGTTGAGGAAGTTGATGATGTGGTCGTTCACGTCGAGTTCGCGGTTGGGATCCTTCGTGTCGGCCGGCTTTCGCGGATCGCCGGGGATGAACAGCTTCAGCGGTTTGCGGGGTGTGATGTCGGCTTCCATCCCCTCCTTGGCGCTGACGATGGCCGCCGCCAATGCCAGTTGACGATACTCCTCGAACTCGGCCTTTCCGAGGTCCAGGCGGAGCGAGTACAGCCACAACAGCACGTCCGCCGGTTTGTGGTGGGCGCCGTAGACGCCGGCTTGCACTTCCGGGTCGGAATCGATCCACGCCAGGAAATCCTGCGGGAGGGATTTTCCCTCGGCTTTCAGGCCGGCAATCGCCCGTTGCTTGGCATAGGCAAGAAAGGCCTTGCGCAGTTTCGGCGTGAGTTCGTACTCCTCGGCTGCACAGACGCCCAGCAGCCTGCTCTTTGCGGCATCCGCCTGTCGAGAGACCCCTTGCGTGTCGGCGTTGACGGACGTCAGCGGGCCGCACGTCGCCATGCATATCCATGCGCATATCCATACGGCCGCGCTGCGTGTGAAAGTGGGCTTGTCCTTCATTGATGCGTGAGACCTCCATCCTGGTTTGTTGTTCCCGGCTGGCAGAGAATATCGCAATCCGGCAATGCCTGCCGGAGTTTCCCGGCGCCGGCGTCGGTGACTTGCGTGCCGTTGAGCAGGAGACTTTCGAGATTGTTCAGCCCCTGGAGATGTGCCAGCCCGGCATCCGTCACTTGCGTGTTGTCGAGGTAGAGGTGCTCCAGTTTCGTTAGTGCCTTGAGATGTACCAACCCGGCGTCAGTGACTTGGGTGTTTGTCAAGTCAAGAACGACGAGGTTTTGCGCGCTGCTGAGATGGATCAGACCTGCGTCGCCTACTTCGGTATCACTCAGATCGAGATGGATCGCCGTTTTCGCACCCCATAGGTTCTTGAGCGTTTCGTTGGTAATAGGCTCGGGAGTCATTGCCCGTACAGGGCGGTAGCTCGCGGCGTAGGAAGGGCCGCGCGGTGTCGAACGTTCGAGTTCGTCCCAGATCCACCTGAGCGTTTCGAGGCTGTCGCCGGCAGCCATCTTCTCTTTCAGATCCGAGTCGAAATCCTTCAAAGGAGAACGATTATCGGGTGAGCCGAGCGGCAAGTTCGAAAAGGCAGTGTATGCCCAGTCAACTGCTTCCTCCCAACGCTCCGGGGTGATATTGCCCGGCCGTTGATTGTGAAGAGAACGGATTCGCTCGCCGATCCTGCGGTGGAGCGACGAGTGGGCAAACGTTGGATAAGAGATCCATCCGACCAGTGCCGCCAGAAACAACATCGAGAACGCGAAGACCCATGCCTGATACTGGTACTGGTACGACCGGCGATCCTGATACGCGTACCACCGGCGTTTGGGTTTCCGGTCTGGCGCGGGTTCGCTCATAGTGTTGTCGGTAACAACGGTAACAATAGGGCGGCTTTCTCAGGGGCTAACGTCGTGCATCGCGCAGTTCACTTCTCTCGCCCTGACGCCTTGCGGAGTTCGGCCAGGAACTCTTCGTCAACGGTGCCCCCAAGTCGCTGGCAAGTCTCCACATCGGCCCAAGCCTTGTCGTACTGGCCGCTGCAGTAGTAGGCGTTGCCCCGGTTATTGTAGGCTTCCGTGAGTGTCGGGTCGAGCCGAATTACCTCGTTGCAATCCGCAATGGCCTTGTCGTAGTCCCCCTTGTGACGAGCATAGAGTAGACCCCGGCTAAAGTAGGCGCCGGCAATGTCCGGGTTGTGGGAAATTGCTTCGGTATAGTCGGCGATGGCTTTGTCGAAGTCGCCCTTCCTTTCATGGGCAGCACCCCGGTTGTATGCGTCACGCGACTGCTGTTCTTTCGATGACCCGCAGCCGGAAATGACCAACAGCCCCATGACCGATACGACCGACCACCCGATGCGTGGAATGTTCACAGCACACCTCCCGTGTTTTGAGTTGTTGGCAACCGGATTCTACCACCCGGCCGTCATCCGTGCAAACGTCAATGAGCCCGAAGTCCGAAACCCCCGGACAACTAGGCTTTGTCGGAAAACGGTAGCCACGCTCGCCAGAGCGTGGTTGGCAAGGGCCAATCTCTCGCAAAAGAAGGGTCTCCACCGTCTGGCGGCGGTGGCTACACGCCGTTTGCCGACAAGGCCTGGCGCCTGGTGACGTGCGGGCTGCGATTCCTCCAGAAGAAGGCCGTCATCGTCGAGGGCCCGCTCGAAGGCCCCGTCGCGGCCGCCGAGACCCTTCCCCTCGACGAAAACAAGCCCTACGAAATCCAGGTAACCGTCGATCTGCCCTCCGGCCGGGTAACCATGAAGACCGGAAAGACGACCGTAACCGCCACCCTGGATCGCCGTCCCAAAAGCATCACCCATATCGGCTACGCCGTCTTGAACGCCGTCACGGATTTCAGCCCGATGGAAACATCAACCGAGCCCAAATAGACGGGACAGGTCGGACCAGTCCCGTTTCTTTGCCTGCCCCCTTCCCCAATCGCAGAGACTTCCTACCGCATTCGCCAGGGTGCCACGGGCTGCTCGTCAGCCCGTGTCGGCGGGGCGGAAGTCGGCACGGGCAGGCAAGCTGCCCGTGGCACCCGCCGTGTCGGCGGGGCAGAAGTCGGCACGGGCAGGCAAGCTGCCCGTGGCACCCGCCGTGCCGGGGCTTCGCTTCGCTCCGCCGCCAGCCACCCACCGTTTCTTTGCCTGCCTCGTTCCCCCAA